>Ga0070739_10000548_pt1 | contig 70759 bp, 61 predicted proteins | sample Coa_R1_7_FD_66445 | JGI IMG/M metagenome (GOLD analysis project Ga0070739, IMG submission 66445) | Surface soil microbial communities from Centralia Pennsylvania, which are recovering from an underground coalmine fire - Coalmine... | ecosystem: Environmental > Terrestrial > Soil > Unclassified ...
ATCGGCGTCTCCGTCCATGACGGCATCGTCACCCTCTCCGGCTGGGTCGACTCCTACACCAAGCGCTGGGCCGCTGAAGAGGCCGCCCACCGCGTCCGCGGCGTCCGCGCCGTCGTCAACGAGATCGAAGTGCGCCTGCCCACCACCGCCGAGCGCTCCGATGAGGACATCGCCGCCGCCGTCCTGCGCGCCCTGGAGTGGGACGCGTTCGTGCCGGTGGAGCGGCTGGACGTGACCGTCTCCAAGGGCTGGGTGACCCTGCGCGGGGAGGTGGAGTGGCAGTACCAGAAGGAGGATGCGGAGCGGGTGGTGCGGCGGCTGAGCGGGGTGCGGGGGGTGACGAACCTGATCACGGTGAAGCCGCGGGTGACGGCGGGGGAGCTGAAGGAGAAGATCGAGCAGGCGCTGGTGCGGAGTGCGCAGCTGGATGCGGAGCGGATTGCGGTGGAGGTGCAGGGGAGCAAGGTGATCCTGAAAGGGACGGTGCGGTCGTGGGCGGAGAAGCAGGAGGCGGAGCGGGCGGCGTGGTCGGCGCCGGGGGTCACCTCGGTGGAGAACCGCCTCACGATCTCCCTGCCCTAAAAGGGCGCGCGGCTTGCAGCCATCGCCGCTCTCCGGAGCATGAACCGCTATCCGTGAAAAGGGGGTAGCCATGGCACTCATGCAGTGGGACCCGTTCGCCGAGATGGTCTCGCTACGCGAGGCGGTGAACCGCTTGTTCGAGGAGAGCTTCGTCCCCAGCGTTCCCGGCCGGTTCGCGGGCTTGGCGCCGCTGGATGTCTATGAGGAGGGCGATGCGTACATCCTCGAGGCGGCCCTGCCCGGTCTGGCCCCCGAGGCGATCGAGGTGTCGATTCTGGGCAACCAGGTGACGCTGCGGGGCACGTATCCCGAGCCGCCGGCTGAGCGCCGCTATCTGCGCCGCGAGCGCCCGAGCGGCCGCTTCGAGCGGGTGGTGACCTTGCCCACAGACCTCGATGCCGAGCATGTGGAGGCGCGCTGCGAGCACGGCCTCCTGCGCCTCGTGATCCCGAAGGCGGCTGCGGCCCGGGCGCGGCGGATCCCGATCAGCACCGGTCCCGCCATGCGGCAGGACCTCCCCCCTGCGGTAGAGCCGCACGTGTAGCAAGCTGCAGGGAGAGCTGGCAGGGCGGCGGGGGGAGCCGGGGTGCCGGGGAGAGACCAGCGTGAACGAGAGCCAGCACGAGCAGACCGTCGCGATTCCAGCCGACGCGGTGGCGCTGGCTGGTGACCTGGCGGTGCCGGCCGGCGCGCAAGGAGTGGTGCTCTTCGCCCACGGCAGCGGGAGCAGCCGGTTCAGCCCCCGCAACCGCCACGTTGCCAAGGTGCTGCGGCAAGCGGGGCTGGCCACCCTGCTCATGGACTTGTTGACTCCTGAGGAGGAGACGCTCGATGCACGGACCGCCCAGCTCCGCTTCGACATCGAGCTGCTAGCGCGGCGGCTGGTAGCGGCCACCGACTGGCTGCGCGCGCAGCCGGCCACACAGGGGCTGCGGCTGGGCTACTTTGGAGCCAGCACCGGGGCGGCGGCAGCCCTGGTGGCGGCGGCGGAGCGACCTGCGGTAGTCGACGCGATCGTCTCCCGCGGCGGGCGGCCCGACCTCGCGGGCCAAGCGCTGCGCCGCGTCCGCGCGCCTACGCTCCTCATCGTCGGGGGGCGAGATACCGTGGTCCTGCAGCTCAACCAGGCCGCGCTGCGCGAGCTGGGCGCAGCGGAGACCCGGCTGGTGATCGTGCCCGGCGCGGGTCACCTCTTCGAGGAGCCCGGTGCTCTCGATGAGGTGGCCCGCCTGGCCGCAGACTGGTTCATGCAGCATCTAGTCTCGGCCCCGGCGGGGAGACCGTGAGCGGCCGGCTGGCTCAGCGCGCGGGCTGGGGCGTGGCTGGCGCATGGACCACGCCATGCTCCGTGCCGGGCAGGGCGTCGGCGCCGCACTCGAGGCAGAACGCGCTGAGGCTCAGCACCTGAGTCGGGCGGCTGCCGTAGCGGTAGACGGTGATCCCCTTGCAGCCGAGCTGGTAGGCCAGCATATAGATCTGGCGTACCTCGTCGACCGTCGCCGACTCGGGCAAGTTGGCGGTCTTGCTCACCCCGTTGTCCGTGTACTTCTGGAACGCCGCCTGGACGCGCACATGCCACTCCGGCGCGATGTCCAGCGCGGTCACGAACACGCGCTGCACGTCCGGCGGCACCTCCGGTAGCCCCTGTACCGAGCCCCGCAGGGCGATGGTCTCCATGAGGGCGTCGCTGTAGAAGCCGCGCTGCTGCGCCACCTCCTTGAAGATCGGGTGCACGGAGGGCAGCTCCTCGCCCTCGAGGATCCGCCGCACGTAGGCGAGCGCGAAGATGGGCTCGATCCCCGAGGAGCAGCCGGCGATGATCGAGATCGTGCCCGTCGGGGCGATGGTAGTGACCGTGGCGTTGCGCAAGCGCGGCCCGCCCGGCCGGTCGTAGATGCTACCCGGGAAGTTGGGGAAGACGCCTCGCCGCTCGGCTAGCGCGACCGAGGCGGCGCGCGCCTGCTCCTGCACGAAGCGCATCACGTTCTCGGCCTGCGCCACCGCCTCCGGCGAGTTGTAGGGGATTCCCAGCCGGATGAGCAGGTCGGCAAAGCCCATGACCCCGAGCCCGATCTTCCGGTTACCGCGGCAGATCTGCTCGGTCTCCGGCAGCGGGTAGCGGTTGACCTCGATCACGTTGTCCAGGAAGTGAACGGCCGTGTGCACCGTGCGCGCCAGCTTGGGGTAGTCGATGGCGTAGCGGCCGTCGTGCTGGACGAGCATCTTGGAGAGATCGATGGAGCCGAGGCAGCAGGCCTCGTAGGGGAGGAGCGGCTGCTCGGCGCAAGGATTGGTGGCCTCGATCGCGCCCAGCTGGGGCGTGGGGTTGTCGCGGTTGATGCGGTCGAGGAACACCGCCCCCGGCTCGCCGTTGTCCCAGGCCATCTCCGCCATGAGGTTCCAGAGCTCGCGCGCCCGCACGCGCCGGACCGGCTGCCCGCTCACCGGGTGGATGAGGTCGAAGGGGCCGTCCTGCTCCACCGCCTGCATGAACGCGTCGGTCACTCCCACGGAGAGGTTGAAGTTGGTGAGCTTGGTGCGATCGCGCTTGACGGTGATGAACTGGAAGATGTCGGGGTGGTCGACGCGGAGGATCCCCATGTTCGCACCGCGCCGCGTGCTGCCTTGCTTCATCACCTCGGTCATGGTGTCGAAGATCATCATGAACGAGACCGGGCCCGAGGCCAGCCCCTTCGTGGTCATGATCACGTCGCCCGCAGGCCGCAGGCGCGAGAACGAGAAGCCGGTGCCGCCGCCGCTCTGCTGGATGATTGCGGCATGCCGGAGCGTGGTGAAGATGCTGTCCAGGCTATCCTCGATCGGCAGCACGAAGCAGGCCATGAGCTGCCCGCGCGGCGTGCCGGCGTTCATGAGCGTGGGCGAGTTGGGCAGGAACTCCAGGCGCGCCATCACCTCGTAGAACTTCTCTGCCGTGGCCGCTACATCAGCGTGCGAGTCGAAGGCGCGGTCCCCCTCGGCCACGGCCGACGCCACGCGCCAGAAGAGCTGCTCGGGCGTCTCGATGATCCGGCGCTGCGCGTCTTTCAGCAGGTAGCGCTTCTGCAGCACGAGCAGCGCGTTCGGGCTGAGCGACACCTTGGGCAGTTGTGCCATAGTGCACCCCTCGCTCGCGGCCCTGTGGGCGCGTGGTGTAGGATCGGCGCAGTACGCCGTGCGCGCCCGCGCTGGCTTCCGCTATGACCTCCATACTGTTCCTCTAGCCAGAGTGTACCTAAAGCAGAGGCGCCGGTACACAGCGCTGCGCGGCGCGCGCCTTTCCGGGGTTGATGGGCGCGGGGTGGCACACCTCTTGCTCGAGCGCCTCGCCGGCGTAGCCGCTGCGGGTGGCGGCGATTCTTCACGTTCTATTTACCCACCGCTACGCGGGTCGTAACACGGCTATCCGATCATAGGCTGCGGTGAGCGGCGGGTTCGTCCGGAGGTGTGAGATGGTGCTGACACGGCAAACGATGGCGCCGCAGCGCTGCCCGCGCTGTGGGGGTCCACTCTATCGCGGCTATGAGGTGGGCGAGTACTACTGCCTGTTCTGCGGCGAGGACGTATTCGTGAATGCCCCCCGCCCGCTAATAGCCGAGCGCCCTCCGATCCCAGCGGCTGCGACGCAGAGGGAGCAGAAGGGTGCGGCGTGAGCGCTCACGCCGCAAGCCCTGGCGCGCGGGCCCGGCTGCACCCCGCCGGGCCCGCGCTATGCTGTATCCGAGGGAGGGGAACGCTTGGTCGCGGTAGCGGCCAGGGAGACCTGTGCAGAGGCGCTGGCAACGGAGAGGGGAAGGGGTATGCGTGTCGGGGTGCCTCGCGAGATCAAGGTCGGTGAGCGACGGGTGGGGCTGACGCCCGATGGGGTCGCGGCCCTGCGCGCCCGCGGCATCGAGGTGCTGGTCGAGCACGGGGCGGGCCTGGGCAGCGGGTTTACGGACGAGGCGTACGCGGCCGCCGGCGCCCGGCTCGTCGAGCGGGCAACGGTGTTCGGCGAGAGCGAGCTGCTCGTGAAGGTCAAGGAGCCTGTTAGCGACGAGCCCGAGCTGCTCCAGCCCGGCCAGACGCTGTTCTGCTACCTCCACCTGGCCGGGCTGCCCGACCTCGCCCGCCGGCTGCTCGGCCGCGGGCTGCTGGCCATCGCCTACGAGCAGGTGCAGCGCCCCGACGGCTCGCTACCTCTCCTGGCGCCGATGAGCGCCATCGCGGGGCGGCTCGCGGTGCAAGTGGGAGCCACGCTGCTGCAGAGCGACCACGGTGGACGCGGCGTGCTACTGGGCGGGGTAGCAGGCGTGCCACCGGCCACGGTGGTGGTGCTGGGCGCAGGCACGGTGGGTAGCCACGCGGTCCGGACCGCGGTGGGGCTGGGCGCGCGCGTGATCGTGGTCAACCGCAGCACGCCGCGGCTCGAGGCGCTCGACCAGCTCTATGCCGGCCGCGTGGAGACTCTAGTCCCCGCGGGCGAGCGCCTCGCGCACGTCGTTCAGAGCGCCGACCTGTTGATTGGCGCGGTCCTGGTGCCGGGGGCGCGCGCGCCGGTGCTGGTATCACGCGCGATGGTCGAGGCGATGCAGCCGGGCAGCGTGATCGTCGATGTGGCGGTGGACCAGGGGGGCTGCGTGGCCACGACCCGCCCCACGACGCACGAGGCCCCGACCTATGTCGAGGCGGGGGTGATCCACTACGCCGTGCCCAACATGCCGGCCCTGGTGCCCCGCACGGCCACGCTCGCTCTGACCAACAGCACGCTGCCGTACGTGTTGGCCCTGGCCACGGCCGGCGTGCCCGCCGCCCTCCGCGCCGACCCCGCGCTCGCCCGCGGGGTGGTCATCTGGGACGATCAGGTCCCTTCTGCGCCCGTAGCTGAAGCGCTCGGGCTGCCCGCCGCCGACCTCGCCACCCTGCTGGCCGGTCCCGCGCCGGCGCGGTAGCGTGGCAGGGCCCTGTGGGCACGCTCCTCTGGAGCCCTAGTGCGGAGGGCATCTCTCGCGGCAAGACCCGCGCGGCCCGACTCCGGTCGGGCCGCGCGTTGTAAGGCCTTCCACTAGCGACCAACGGCATGCTGCTCAGCGGATCTCGATCCGCTTGGGCTCGGCCTTCTGCTTGGCCTGCAGGGGGATGCGGACCTCTAACACACCGTCGGTGTAGTTGGCCTGGATCTTGTCCGCCTGCGCCTCGTCGGGCAGCGGGAGGCGGCGGTAGAAGCTCCCGTACAGCCGCTCCATGCGGTAGTAGTCTTCCTCTTTGACCTCCCGCTCCGCCTTGCGCTCGCCCCGGATGACGAGGTCGCCGTCCTCAAGCAGCACCTCGATGTCCTCTTTCTTCACTCCGGGCAGCTCAGCCTTCACAACCAGCTCGCCGTTCTTCTCGTAAACGTCTACCGAGGGCGTCCAGGTGATCGCGCCTTCCTCCCGGCGCCGCGGCAGCCGCGGCCAGCCGCCAAACGGCCAGCGGCGCCAGAACCGCTCCATCTCCGCCTCCATCTCTTCGAGTAGCTCGAAGGGATCCCAGCGGCGGAGCCGGCGCTCCTCGCGCCTCACGGGAACCGGGGTCCTCGCCATCATGCACCTCCCTTTCTACGCGCTCGCGTGTGCTGCGGAGAGGGCCCGGCTCCTTACCCCGTTGTAAGGGCGCAGGCCCCTCCCACCGCCTCTCAGCATCCGACAGGGGGGTTGCTGGTAGCGTAACCGGATGTAAACGGGAGGTGAACGCCGCCACCCCTCCCCCCGTCAGCTCGCTTCGGCCGGAGTGTTAGCCCGCGTTTACCTGCTGCAACCTGGCGATCAACGCTGCCGGCACACACTAGGTTATGGACTGAGCGGGCGATCGACAGATCGCGGGGTGTAGAGGGGGGGATGTACCAGACCATTCTGGTCCCTCTCGACGGATCGGACCTCGCGGAGCGGGCGCTGCCCTATGCCGAGACCTTGGCGTGGGCGAGCGGCGCGCGGCTGCTGCTGCTGCGAGCGGTCCAGGTCCCAGCAGTGCCAGGAAGGGATCCACTGCGGGCCCAGACGCGTGCGGTGCAGGCAGCAGAGCGCTACCTCGCCGCGGTCGCCGCGCGGCTGGCCGGCCGAGGGATCGTCGAGACCGCCGTCTTCTACGGGGATGCGGCCCAGGCGATCCTCGAGGAGGCCGCGTTGCGGAAGGCCGACCTCATCGTGATGGCCACCCACGGGCGCTCGGGGCTGGGCCAGCTGCTATATGGCAGCGTGGCGAAAGCCGTGCTGGCCCGCAGCCCCGTGCCGGTCCTGCTCGTCCGCGCCTGGCACGAGGCGACCGCGCTGAGCTCAGGCGAACCCCGCCGGTTTCTCGTGCCGCTTGATGGCTCTTCCTTCGCCGAGGCGGCGCTGCCGGTGGCTCACGACCTGGTGGCCAGCATCGGGGGGGAGCTCCTGCTGTTCCAGGCCCTGCCTCCCACCGGCCCGTATGTCGGTGAGGCGCTGGCGGCCCCTCTCACGGAGTGGGCCGCGCCCGTCGCCGAGGCCCACGCCCTGGCGTACCTACACCAGGTCCGGGCCCGGTGGGTGGAGCGGTATGGCGGAGCGCCGCCCGCGGTCATCGTGCGCGCGGGCCCGCCGGCCGAAGCCATCGACGCGGCGTGCCGCGAGTTCAGCGTCGCCCTGGTCGTGATGGCCACGCACGGCCGTACGGGCCTAGCGCGCCTGCTGCTCGGCAGCGTGGCCGACGGGCTACTCCGCCGCGGCAGCGTGCCGCTGCTGCTGGTGCGCCCCAGCGGGCTCTGCGGCGCGATGCCGCCGCCGGATCCGTCCTAGGCGCGCGGCGGGAGCGTGGCACGCGTTGCCGGTCGGCAGGGAGATGCCGATTGCCACCGGAGCCTGGATCACCGCGGTGCGTTTACACTTTTGTTACCCGTAACAAGCCGCTCGTTTACTCGCCTATAGTAGAATCTCCTGTCTGAAACTGTTTTTGCCTCCGCGCCCTTGGAGCACTCTAGGGCCTTGTGGCTGTGACTAGTCGATCCGGGAGCACGAACTATCTCGCTCCCGATCCCCTCGTGCCGCACCCGGCTTGCGGTGCGGGCAGGTCTTCTGACGGCCCGGGGCGCACGACGAAATAGAAGCATGGGCATGGAGCGGCAGGAGCACGAGTCGGAGCAAGCACGTGCCGAGCGCTTGGTCGCTGTCCTGCAAGCAGTGACCGAGTATGCCGTCATCGGAACGGATCTCGCTGGCGTCGTCCGGCTCTTCAACGAGGGGGCGGAGCGGCTGCTGGGCTATTCTGCTCCGGAGGTAGTCGGTAAACGCACCCTGCTCGCGTTCCACGACCCGGCGGAGATCGCGGCCCGCGCCGCACAGCTCGGGGTGCCGCCGGGGCTCGAAGCGCTCGTCGCCGCGAGCCGGCGCGGCACGCCAGAGACGCGCGAGTGGACTTACGTGCGCCGGGACGGCACGCGCCGCCCCGTCTCCCTGACCGTTACGCCGCTGCGGGATGCCCAGGGCGCGCTGGCCGGCTTCGTCGCGATCGCGCACGACATCACGGCACGCAAGGAGGCGGAGGCAGCGCTCGCCCGCATCAGCCACCAGCACGAACTGATCTTGCGCTCGGTGGCCGACGGGATCGTGGGGATCGACCTCGAGGACCGCGTCACCTTCGTTAACCCCGCTGCGGCGCAGCTCCTCGGCTACGAGCCGGAGGAGCTGATCGGCCGGCCGCTCCACGAGGCCGTCCACCACTCATGGCCGGATGGGCGCGCGTACCCCCTGGAGGAGTGCCCCATCTACGCGGCGTGTCGCGACGGGGGAATCCACCGGGTAACCGGCGAGGTGCTCTGGCGCCGCGACGGCAGCCGCCTGCCCGTCGAGTACCTGAGCAGCCCGCTCTGGGAGGACGGCCGCATCGTCGGGGCGGTGGTGGTGTTCCACGACATCACTGAGCGCGAGCGCGCGGCGGCCGAGCAGGCTCGCCTGCTGCGCCAGGCGGAGGCGGCCGAGGCCCGCTTCCGCAGCCTCCTCGAATCGGCGCCGGACGCCATCGTGATCACCGGGCGCGAGGGCCGCATCACGTTCGTCAACGCCCAGGCCGAGCAGCTGTTCGGCTACTCGCGCGCGGAGCTGCTCGGCCAGCCGGTGGAGGTGCTGGTCCCCGAGCGGTTCCGCGCGAGCCATGTGGCACACCGGCAGGTCTACGAGGCGGCGCCGCGCACGCGCCCCATGGGGGCCGGGCTCGACCTCTACGCCCGCCGCAAGGACGGGAGCGAGGTGCCGGTCGAGATCAGCCTCAGCCCGCTGGAGTGGGAGGGGGAGCTATTGGTCACCGCTATCATCCGCGACATCAGCTACCGCAAGGAGACCGAGCAGCGGCTGCGGCAGACCGCGGAGGCGCTGGCCCGGCAGGCGGCGGCGCTAGCGCGCTCCAACGCTGAGCTGCAGCAGTTCGCCTACGTCGCCTCGCACGACCTGCAGGAGCCCCTCCGCATGGTGGCCAGCTACACGCAGCTGCTGGCGCGGCGCTACCGGGGGAAGCTGGGGCCCGACGCCGACGAGTTCATCGCCTACGCCGTGGACGGAGCCACGCGGATGCAGCGGCTGATCAACGACCTCCTGGCCTACTCGCGGGTGGGCACGCAGGGCCGCGAGCCGGCCCCGACTGATAGCGCCGCGGTGTTCGATCAGGTGGTCCGCGACCTCCACGCCGCGATTGCCGAGAGCGGCGCCCAGATCACGCGCGACGCGCTGCCGGTGGTGATGGCCGACGAGGTGCAGCTAGGCCAGCTGTTCCAGAACCTGCTCAGCAACGCCATCAAGTTCCGGGGCTCCGCGCCCCCGCGCGTGCAGGTGTGGGCCGAGCGAGACGGCGCCGAGTGGCGCTTCGCCGTGCGCGACAACGGGATCGGCATCCCGCCGGAGTACGCCGAGCGCGTCTTCGTCATCTTCCAGCGGCTGCACAGCGCGCAGGAGTATCCGGGCACGGGCATCGGTCTGGCCATCTGCAAGAAGATCGTGGAGCGCCACGGCGGCCGGATCTGGGTAGAGTCCCAGCCCGGGCAGGGGGCGACGTTTTACTTCACCCTCCCCGCAGTGGATGAGGCGACACCATGAGCGCGGCAATGCCCACTAGGCCGATCGAGATCTTGCTGGTGGAGGACAACCCGGGTGACGTGCGCCTAACTATCGAGGCCCTCCGCGACGGAAAGATCCGCAACAACCTGCACGTGGCCCGCGACGGGGTAGAGGCCATGGCCTTCCTGCGGCGCGAGGGCCCTTACGCGAACGCCCCGCGGCCGGACCTCATCCTGCTCGACCTCAACCTGCCGCGGAAGGATGGGCGGGAGGTGCTGGCCGAGATCAAGGCCGATGCGCGCCTGCGCACGATCCCGGTCATCGTCCTCACCACCTCCGCTGCTGAGCAGGACGTCGTGCAGAGCTATAATCTCCATGCGAACTGCTACATTACCAAGCCGGTCGATCTGGATCAGTTCATCACCGTGATTCGCTCCATCGAGGCGTTCTGGCTCATGATCGTTACCCTCCCTCCCGGCTGATCCACGAGTCGTGGCCTATGGATCTGAACGTCTTGCTCATCGAGGACAACCCTGGCGATGCCCGCCTCATCCAGGAGATGCTGGCCGAGGGGCGCAACGGCGTCTTCCGCCTGGAACGCGCCGACCGGCTCGCGGGCGGGCTGGCGCGCCTGGCAGCGGGCCCCGTCGACGTGGTCCTGCTGGACCTCTCGCTGCCAGACGGCCAGGGCCTGGACACCTTCCGCCGCCTGCACGCCCAGGCGCCCCACGTGCCCGTGGTCGTGCTCAGTGGGTTAGACGACGAGGAGGTGGCCGTCCGCGCCGTGCAGGAGGGCGCGCAGGACTACCTCGTCAAGGGGCAAGTGGATGGCCCCCTGCTGGTGCGCGCCCTGCGCTACGCTATCGAGCGCCAGCGCGCCGCGGAGGAGCGCGCCCGGCTGCTGGCCCAGGAGCGGGCGGCGCGCGCGGAGGCGGAGCGGCTGGCGGCGGAGCGCGCCGCGATCCTCGGCCAGATCGTCGACGGCGTGCTGATCGCCGATCCTACAGGACGGGTCGTCTATGCGAACGCCGCGGCCCGGCGCCTGCACGGGCTGGCCGAGGCGGAATCTGCCGCGGTGGACGCCCCTTATCAGCTCCTCACCGCGGACGGGCAGCCTCTCCCTCCCGAGCAGTGGCCACTGCGCCGTGCCGCCCTCCACGGCGAGACCGTCGTCGAGGCGGAGTTCCGCATCCGGCGGGCCGACGGGACAGAGGTCACGGTGCAGGGCAGCGCCACGCCGGTAGTGGCGGAGGACGGCACGCGCCTCGGGGCGGTGCTGACGCTGCGCGATGTGACGGCGCAGCGCGACCTCGAGCGCCAGAAGGACGAGTTCCTCGCCAGCATCTCTCACGACCTGCGCACGCCGCTCACCGTGATCAAGGCCTCGATCGGCGTCGTGCTGGCGCACGAGCCGCCGGGAACGCCCGAGCCGCTGCACCGCCTGTTCGTCAACATCGAGCGCGCGGCCGACCGGATGGAGGCGCTGGTGGGCGACCTGCTCGAGCTGGCGCGCATCCAGGCGGGGCGGCTGCGGCTGCGGCTCGAGCCCTGCGATCTGCGCGCGCTGGCGCAGCGCGCCGCCCAGGCGATCGAGCCGCTGGCCCAGGCCCGCGGCCAGCGCGTCGAGCTGCAGCTGCCCCCCGCGCCACTCCCCGCCCTGGCCGACGCCGAGCGGCTGGAGCGCGTGCTGCTCAACCTGCTCAGCAATGCTCACAAGTACGGGCGCGACGCGGGCCACATCCAGCTCTGCCTCGAGGCGCGTCCGGGCGAGGCGGTGTTCGCGGTGCGCGACGATGGCCCCGGCATCCCGCCGGCCGAGCAGGAGCGGATCTTCGAGCGCTTCTATCGCTCCGAGACGGAGGCGGTCCGCCGCTGCCCCGGCAGCGGGCTAGGGCTGCCCATCGCCCGCGCGCTCGTCGAGCTCCATGGCGGCCGGCTCTGGGTCGAGAGCGCGCCGGGCCAGGGCGCGACCTTCTGGGTCACCCTACCCACCGACGGCGCCGCGCCAGTCCACGCGGGAGGAGGGGCAGCATGAAGATCCTCGTGATCGACGACGACCCGCAGATTCTCGATGCCGTAACTATCGGCCTACAGCTCCAGTGGCAGGACTGCACGGTCCTTACCGCGACCGACGGTGAGCGGGGGCTGGACTGCTTCTACCAGCACGACCCCGACGTCGTGCTGCTCGACGTCGCCATGCCCCGCAAGAACGGCTTCGAGGTGCTGCAGGAGATCCGGCGCGTCTCGGATGTGCCGGTGATCATGCTGACCGCGCGCGGCGAGGAGACGGACCAGGTGCGCGGGCTAGAGCTGGGCGCCGACGACTATGTGGTCAAGCCCTTCAGTCACCTCGCGCTGCTGGCGCGCATCAAGGCTGTGCTGCGGCGCGCCGAGCTGCCGCAGCCGGTGCGGGCACAGCCCGACTTCGTGGCCGGCGACCTGACGATCAACTTCCAGGACCACCGCGTCACGCTGCGGGGCCAGCCGGTGAAGCTGACGCCCATCGAGTACAAGCTGCTGTACCACCTAGTGCGTAACGCGGGGCGCCTGATGCCGCACCAGGCCTTGCTCGACCGAGTGTGGGGCAGCGACTACGGGGCGACCACCGATCACCTCAAAGTCTATATCAGCCGGCTGCGGGCCAAGCTGGAGCCGGATCCTAACGGGCCGCGGTACATCGAGACCGAGCGGGGGCTGGGGTACCGTTTCGTGCGCCCGAAAGAGAACGCGGCTCCGAACCCGCCGGGCCGTAGCTAGCCGCCGGTGCACGCTGAGCCCGCCAGCCCGCCGCGTCCTGGTGCAGCCTCCCCTCGCTCGCCCACCCCGCCGTTCGTCTGGACGGCGACGCTCCTGGCGCTGAGCGCCGGCTTCGGCCTGGGCGCTGGCCTGTTCGCCCATCCGGCAGGCGCCTGGTGGCCAGCGGCGGCTCAGGCCCACGGCCACGCCCAGCTCTTCGGCTGGGCCGGCCTGCTGGTGCTGGGCGTCAGCTTTCACTTCCTGCCGCGCCTGCGGGGCGCGCCGCTGGCGGGCGCGGGGCTCGTGCCCTGGGTGTTGGCGCTGTACGGGGGTGGCGTGGCGCTGCGCGTGCTGCTGCAGCCGCTGGCCGCCGGCACGCCGGCTCTGGCTGGCGTGCTGCCCCTGACGGCGCTGCTCGAGCTGGCCGGCGCCCTCCTCGCTGTCGGGGTGCTGGGCGTCACCCTCTGGCGCGGCGCGCCGCTGCAAACGCGCTTGGGCCTGAGCCCGGTCCTCCCCTACTTCGTGCTGGGCTTCTTCTCCCTGCTGGCCAGCCTGCTCCTGAACGCGCTGGGCTTGGCGGCGGCCGCCGCAACGGGCGCGGCGCTGGTGCCGGCACCCTGGCAGCCGCTGCTCATCCACCTCACCTTCTTCGGCTTCCTCGTCCCGCTCTCGCTGGCCATGTCCGCGCGCACCTTCCCGCTCTATCTCGGGGTGCGCCCGCCCTCCTCGCGGGCGCTCGCCGGGGTGCTCGGGGGGCTGGGGATCGGGCTCGGCCTGCGCCTCGCCGGGATGGGCGCAGCGCTCAGCGGGGTCGAGGCTCTCGGCAGCCTAGTGGAGGGCGTGGCGCTGCTTGCGGCAGCCTGGGTGCTCGATGCGCCGCTCGGGCGCACGCGCGGGGAGGTGGCCGCCGCGGCCCAGGCGCGCGCCCGGGCGCTGGGCGTGGCGCCACGCTCGCCGGCGCCGCTGCCGCCCGAGGTGGCCCCCGCGAACGCGCTGCTGCGCACCGCCTACGCGTGGTTGGTGCTGGCCGCGCTGCTGCTCCTCGCCGGCGCGGCGGCCCGGCTCGGCGCCGGGCCTGTCCCACCCGCCGATGCCGAGCGCCATGCCCTGGGCGCAGGCTTCATCGCGCTACTCATCCTGGGCATGGGCGCCCGGCTGCTGCCCGGCTTCCTGGGACGGCGGCTCGCCAGCGCCCGGCTGGTGTGGGTCACGCTGTGGCTCGGCAATGCGGCGGCCGTGCTCCGCGCCGTGCCGGCCCTCGTGCCCTGGCTGCTGGCCATGAGCGGCGGGCCTGCCTCGCCGCTCCGGGGAGTACTGGCCGCCAGCGGCGCGCTCGCTGGCCTCGTGGACCTGGTGGCGGTCGCCGCCCTCGGCTGGAACTTGTGGCGCACCTGGCGCGGAGGGGAAACCAGGGCTATCAACTAGCCTGCAGCGGTGGTGCGGAACGCGCTAGAGAGCGTTGAGGGAGGACGCATGTCGATGCCAACGGAGGACGAGCCGGCCGCTGCCCTGGCCAGCCTGGTCGGCGGGCGGGTGGCCGGCGCTCGCAGCAGCCTCACCGCCTTCGCGCTCGCCCTGGAGGACGGACGCGGCCTGCTGGCGGAGGCTCGGGGCGACGGGACGCCGGTCGTGGCGGTGTCCACGCCGCCGGCCGACGCCCTGCCGGCGCTGGACGAGGCCGGCTGCGCGGTGGACTGGAGCTGGATCGCCGGCTCGATCATTCGCGGGGCGCGGCTGGTCGCGGGCCGGCTCCAGCTCGAGCTCGACCCTGCCGGCCCCCTCACGGTCTCCGCCGCGCTCTGGCGGGGCGCGCCGTTCCTGGCGTTCCAGCCCTATCGACCGCGGGTATAGCGGCCCCGGGCGCGGGCTGCTTGACGCCCCGGCCGCGATGCCGGATACTTGAGTGAGCGATCACTCGATCATTGGAGCGCGGCATGGCGGAGCCGGACGGGCGCAAGGTGCGGGCGGCCGAGCGGCGCGAGGAGACGCGCGAGCGGCTGCTGGCCGCCGCCCTCGCCGTGTTTGCCGAGCAGGGGTTCCACGCCGGCACCACCCGCGCCATCACGCAGCGCGCCGGCGTAGCCGATGGGCTGCTGTTCCATTACTTCCCCACCAAGGCGGATCTCCTGCTTGCCGTGCTGGCCCGCGACCCGCTCGGGCCGGAGATGCGCCGGCTGCTCCAGGAGGAGGCGGGCCGGCCCATCGCGGAGGCGCTGCCGCGCATGGCCCGCCGCTGGCTCGCGGTGATCCGCGCCCACCGGGCGGTGACCCGCGTGCTGCTGCAGGAGGCGCACCTCGAGCCCCAGGTGCAGCACGCGGTCGTGGCGCTGGCCCTGGACATCACGGAGCTGCTGGCTGGCTACTTCGCCGAGCGCGTGGCCGCGGGCGAGCTACGCCCCATCGACCCGCGGGCGGCCGCCCACCTGCTGCTCCAGGTACTGTTCGGGCTCGGCATGCAGTGCATGACGATCCCCGACGGCGAGGAGGAGCGCGTGCTGGACTGTCAGATCGACCTGCTCCTCCACGGGATGCTGGCATCCGCCGGGCGCAGGCCGGCGGGCGCCACGGCGAACTAGGCCTGGTGCGGTCTGAGCGGCTCAGAAGGGCAGGGAGATGGGTCTAACGCGCGTCGCGATCAGCCGGCCGGTATTCATCCTCATGGTGTTCTCGGCCCTGATCGTCCTGGGCCTGTTCGCCTACAGCCGGCTCAACGCCGAGCTATACCCCAACATCAACACGCCCGTGGTCACCGTGCTGACCACCTACCCCGGGGCGGCGCCCGAGGACGTCGAGCGGCTCATCACGCGGCCCATCGAGGACGCCGTGGCGGGGATCGCCAACATCGACGTGATCACCTCTTCCTCGAGCGAGGGGCGCTCGCTGATCACGATCACCTTCACCGACGCGGCCAACGTGGATATCGCCGCCACCGATGTGGAGCGGCGGATCAGCGCGATTCGCGCGCAGCTGCCGGCGGATGCGGATCCCCCCTCGGTGCTGAAGATCGACCCCAGCCAGCTGCCGGTGCTCTATATCGCCCTCACCGGCAACCTGCCGCTCGACCGCCTGTACCAGCTCGCCAAGGACCAGATCAAGCCGCGCCTGGAGACCCAGTACGGGGTGGCCTCGGTGGACCTCGCCGGCGGGCTGGAGCGCGAGATCCAGGTCCAGGTCAACCCGGTGCGGCTCCGCGCCTACGGCCTGACCGTGGACCAGGTGGCCCAGGCGCTGGCCCGCGAGAACCAGGGCGTGCCCGGCGGCTCCATCGACCGCGGGCCGCAGCAGCTCACCCTGCGCCTGTACGGCCTGTTCCAGTCGCCGGCCGAGCTGCGCGAGCTGACGGTGGCGAGCACCGCCACGGGCGTGATCCGCCTCGGCGATGTGGCAGAGGTCGTCGACACCTACAAGCGCGTGACTAGCCGGACGTACCTCAACGGCCGCGAGGCGGTCACTCTCACCGTCACCAAGCAGTCCGGCGCGAACGAGATCGCCACGGTGGACGCGGTGCGCGCGGAGCTGGCGCGGCTCAACCGCACCCTGCCGGCCGGCGCGCAGCTCACCGTGGTCAGCGATACCTCCGTGTTCACCCGCAACTCCCTGGCAGGGGTGCAGCGCACGCTCGTGGAGGCGGTGCTCCTCACCGGCCTAGTGCTGCTCGTCTTCCTGCATACCTTGCGCAGCACCATCATCGTGCTGTTCGCCATTCCCACGTCGCTCATCTCGACGTTCATCGTCATGTATTTCCTGGGCTTCACCCTGAACATCATGTCCACGATGGCGCTAGTGCTGGTGATCGGGGTGCTCGTCGACGACTCCATCGTGGTGCTGGAGAACATCTTCCGCCATCTCGAGCTGGGCGAGACGCCCTGGACGGCGGCGCTGAAGGGCCGCAGTGAGATCGGGCTGGCGGCGATCGCCATCACGCTGGTCGATGTGGTGGTCTTCACCCCTGTGGCGTTCATGTCGGGTATTGCGGGCCAGTGGTTCCGGCAGTTCGGCTTAGTGGTCGCCTCGGCGACGCTGCTGTCGCTGTTCGTCTCGTTCACCCTGACGCCGATGCTGGCCTCGCGCTGGCTCGCGCCCGGCCGCCCGGCCCCGGGTTTCGGCCCCTGGCGCGCCTTCGTGGACGGGTTCGAGTGGGGCTTCGAGCGCCTGCGCGCGGGCTATAGCCGGCTGCTCGACTGGGCGCTGCGCCACCGCTGGGTGCCGCCGGCGGCCGCTGCGGGCTCGCTCGTCGTGGCTTTCGCCATGGTGCCGCTCGGGTTCGTCCGCTTCGAGTTCATCCCCCAGACGGACAACGGGTTCTTCACCATCGTGGTGGAGATGCCGCCCGGCGCGTCGCTGGAGGCGACCGAGGGCGCTCTCCGCGCGATCGAGGCGCGGCTGGCCGCCATCCCCGAGGTCGATCTCTACCTGAGCGCCTCCGGCGTGGGCGGATTCGAGGGCAGCGGCGGGGGGGGCATCGGGGTGCAGGCCCGCAACGCGCGCTATGGCCGCATTATCGTCGTGCTGGTGGATCGCCACCACCGCCAGCGCAACGTGGTGGATATCGCCGAGCAGGTGAAGCAGGAGACCAACGACATCCCCGGCGCCACCGTGCGCGTGTCCTTGCAGGGTGGCGCTGGCGCGGCGCAGCCCGTGCAGGTCCGCGTCATCGGCGACAACCCGCAGACGCTGCGAGCGCTGGCGCGGCAGGTGGAGGAGGTGGTGCGGAGCATCCCGGGCACGCGCGACGTGACCAACAGCGCGAGCGAGGGGAACCCGGAGACCCGGCTAGTGCCCGATCGCCGGCGCATGGCCGATGCTGGTGTTACAGCCCAGCAGGCCGCTCTGGCGCTGCGCACGGCGGTGGAGGGCACGGTGGCGACGAAGCTGCGCCCCGAGGGGGAGGACGAGATCGACGTGCGGCTCATCACCGACCCGGCGACCCGCGCCGACCTGCGCGATCTGGGCCTGCTGCCGCTGCTGGGCCAGCGCGACGGGGTGCCGACCACGGTCTACCTGAGCCAGGTGACCCGCATGGAGCAGGTGGCCGGCCCGACCTCGCTCGACCGCCGCAACCGCCAGCGCATGGTAACGGTCAGCGCCAACCTGGCGGGCAACACGCCCCTCAACGATGTGACGGTGCCGCTGCAGCGAGCCCTCAACCAGCTGCAGGCGCAGGGCGCTGTGCCGCCGGGCTACGCGCTCCAGCTCGGGGGCCAGGCGGAGGACCAGGCCAAAGCCTTCGGCAACCTGTTCGTCGCCTTGGGGCTCTCCGTCGTCCTGGAGTACATGTTGCTGGCCGCGCTCTACGAGAGCATGGTCCTGCCGTTCGCGACCATGTTCGCGCTGCCTGTATCGATCGTGGGGGCGTTCCTCGCCCTGGCAGTGACCAAGAACACGCTGAACCTGCTCTCGCTCATCGGCGTGGTGGTCCTGATGGGCCTGGTGGGTAAGAACGGGATCTTGCTCGTCGACTACACCAACACGCTGCGGCGGCAGGGGCTCCCGCGCGACGCGGCCCTGCGTCGGGCCGGCCCCACCCGGCTGCGGCCGATCCTCATGACGACCATGGCGTTGGTGTTCGGCATGCTGCCGCTAGCCGCGAAGCTCGAGGAGGGCTCGGAGCTGTACGGCGGCATGGCCACGGTCATTATCGGGGGGATGCTCAGCTCGACGCTGCTCAGCCTCCTAGTCGTGCCATGCATGTACACTTACTTCGACGACCTCCAGACTCTGCTGCGCCGCCTGTGGGCCTGGCGGCCGTTCCGCGCGCGCTCGCCCGCAGCCGATGAGGCGCTCGCGCCCCCGCCCCCGGAGCCGCAGCTCGAGGAGGTGGGCCGGCGGACGTAGAGCGGCCAGCAGCGGTGAGCGGACCGCGGGAGGGGATGTGGACCGAGGGCGCGCGCCCGCTGTGATCGAGGATGGCCTCGGGCCCGAGGCCGCTCCGGCGCAGCCGCCGGCGGCCGCCGGGCCTGCGGCTGTTCTCCTGCGGCTGTATCCGGCGCTCGGGCTTCCCACCTTCCGCCTGTTCTGGCTGGGGATGCTCCCGTCGACCCTGGCCTGGCAGATGGCCATGGTGGCCACGGGCTACGCCGCGTTCGTGCTCACGGACTCGGCGACGATGCTGGGTGTGGTGAGCCTGGCCGTTGGCCTGCCCATGCTCCTCTTCTCGCTGGTGGGCGGCGTGGCTGCCGATCGCTTCCCGCGCCGGACGGTCCTGCTGCTGACCCAGAGCGTCTTTGCCATCGCGACGGGGGCGGTCGCGCTGCTCAGCCTGGCGGGCCGGCTGAGCGTCTGGCACCTCGTTGTCCTCTCGCTCATCCAGGGCACCGTGGTCTCTTTCAACATGCCCGCGCGGCAGGCATACATCGCCGAGCTGGTGGGTGCGCGCCTGCTCCGCAACGCGGTCGCGTTGAACAACGCCGGGCTGAACTTCAGCCGCATCGCCGGGCCGGCGCTCGCCGGCGCGCTCCTCGCCCTACCGGCCGTCGGCATCGGGGGCGTGTTTCTGGTCATGACCGTGATGTACGGCGTGGTGATCGCCTGCCTCTGGCGCCTGCCGGCGAGCGGGGCCGAGGGGCGGCGGCGCAGCGAGGGCGGCTGGGCGGAGCTACAGGCAGGGCTTGGATATATCCGGCGCTCGCCGGTGCTGGTGGCGCTGCTGGCGCTGGCGGTCGTGCCGTTGTTCTTCGGCCTGCCCTATCAGACCTTGATGCCCGTGTTCGCCGAGCGAGTCTTCGCCGTGGGCGCGGCCGGGCTGGGCGTGCTGATGACCGCGAGCGGGCTCGGGGCGCTCGGCGGCGCCCTTGCCGTGGCGGCGCTGGCCAACAGCTCGCGGCCGGCGGTGCTCCAGCTCGGCTGTGGGCTGGCGTTCGGCCTGTCGCTCGTCGCATTCGCGCTGGCCCCCGTCTTCCCCGTGGCCGTGGCGCTCCTGGTCGTGGTCGGGTTCGCATCGGCGGCCTACACCGCGCTCAACAACACCCTGCTCCTGAGCAACGCCACGCCGCAGTTCTACGGGCGCGTGATGAGCGTGTACATGCTGACGTTCGCGGTCATGCCGATCGCGACGCTGCCGGCGGCCTGGCTCGCGGACCACGTGGGCGGGCGGGCCACGATCGGCGCGGGCGGCGTGGTGGTGGCGGCGGTGGTCGCCGGGGTGGCGGCGCTCTACCCGCCCTACCGGCACATCCGCTGAGCGGGGAAGCCTGTATACACTATTACGACACGCCTCTGCTGCCGGCAGGCCAGCTGTGACGGGCGTGGGAGAGGGGCTTCGTGCTGGCGGCAGAGGCGGCACGAGCAAGCTAGGCGCGAGGGTGACTATGCCGACCATCCAGCCACGTCTTCCGGCGCCGCGGCTGGAGGCTGGCTGCGCGCTGCGGGCGGTGCTCGCCGCGCCCGCGGCGCCCCAGACGCCGACGCGGCCGGACGTCGAGCGTCGCACGCACCTCCTGCCGCCTTACAAGGTGCTGCTCCACAACGACGACGTGAACACCATGGACCACGTCGTCCGCAGTCTCCTGCGCTGCGTGCCGGGCCTGAGCCGCGCCGCCGCGGTCCGCATCATGCTCGAGGCGCATTTCACCGGGGTAGCGGTTGTCACCACTTGCCCGCTCGAGCTGGCCGAGCTGTACCGCGACCGGCTGGAGAGCTGCGGGCTGACGGCGACCATCGAGCCCGCCTAGCGCGGTGGCGGGAGGCGCGCGGCGAAGGCCTCCAGCAGCCGCGCGATGGCGTCGCGCCGCGCGAGCTGATTCCGCCAGTCCGGCGGGATGGCCGACACCCCCCAGTGGAGGCCAGCCAGGCCGCCGGTCACGGCGCCGGTGGTGTCGGCGTCTTCGCCCAGGTTTACGGCCCGCAGCACGGCCTCGGTGAAGGAGCGCGCCCGCAGCAGGCACCACACGCTCGCCTCGAGCGTGTGGACGACGTAGCCGTCTGAGCGGATGTCTTCCTCGGAGCAGTCGGCGAGCGTGCCGGCGAACAGGCGCGCGAAGTGGACGCGCTCGGCGGCGTAGGGCGGCTGCTGGTAGTAGGGAAGCGTCTGAGCGATCGCCGTGCGGTAGGCTGTGTCGGGCGCCTCGCCTCGCCCCAGGGCCACGGCGAGCGCGCAGTAGAAGCCGCAGGCGAGCTGGGCGCGGGGATGGCGGTGGGTCACAGCGGAGGCGCGGTGGGCGTGGTCAAGCAGCGAATCGGCCGGCTGGCTGGCGCAGTAGAGCGCGATGGGCAGGATACGCATCAGTGAGCCGTTGCCGCAGCTCGCCTCGTCGGCGGGGCCGGCCTGCGCCGCTGGTACGCCGCGTGCGAGGTTGAGGATCGCCCGGCGGGTCGTGGCGCCGATACCGAACGCCCTAGCCCCGGGCCAAGGCGCCCAGTAGCCGGCCTCGTACCAGCGCACGAAGCGGCGGCCCAGGTCCTCGAGATCGAAGCCGCCCAGCAGGCTCTCCACCGTGCAGAGCAGCAGCGCGCTGTCATCGGACCAGGTGCCAGGGGGATAGGGCCCAAGCGCTTGCAGGTCGTGGACCGGCCGGGCGCGTAGCACCGCCCGGCTCACGGACTCCACCGGCACGCCCAGGGCGTCGCCCACGATCGCGCCCCACAGGCCGCCTAGAATGCGCTCCCGCCATGCGAGCATCGCGGCTCACCCGAGGGCTGTTATAGCGGGCTGGTGGCACAGGTGGCAGGGCTAGTGCGCCAGCTCAGCCCGCATGCGCTGCCAGGCCTCGCGGGCCTCCTCGACCGAGCCCTCGTCCTCGATCGTCGAGATATCGCCGGGGTCGGTGTCCAGGATCACCGCCTTGAACACGCGCCGCATGATCTTGCCGCTGCGCGTCTTCGGCAGCAGGTTCACGAAGTGCAGGTCGCCGATCACGGCCACCGGCCCCAGCTCCTGCCGCACCGTTGCTAGCAGCTCCTCCCGGAGGGGCGCGGAGGGCGTGTAGCCAGCTTTGAGAACCACGAAGGCCGAGATCACCTCGCCGCGCAGCGGGTCTGGCCGGCCGGTCACGCCCGCCTCGGCTACCGCCGGGTGCCGCAGGAAAGCGCTCTCGACTTCAACGGTCCCGATGCGGTGGCCGGCGATCTTGATGATCTCATCTGCTCGCCCGCTGAACCAGAGGTAGCCATCCGCATCCATCGCCGCCGCATCGCCGGTGAAGTAGACCTGGGCGCTGGGGATGCGCTCCCAGTAGTCGCGGCGGTACCGCTCCGGCTCGCGCCAGAGCGTCGCCGTCAGCCCCGGGAACGGGCGCTTGACCACCACGATGCCTTTCTCGCCGGGCGCGCACGGTTGGCCCTCGGGGGTCATGACCGCCACCTCGAAGCCCGGGAGCGGGATCCCCGCCGAGCCGGGCTTGATCGGCAGGAGCGCCAGCCCGTAAGGATTCCCCACCACCGGCCCGCCGGTCTCTGTCTGCCACCAGTGGTCGATCACGGGCACGCGGCCGCCGAACACGTCTTCCTGTAGCCACTGCCACGCCGGCGGGTTGAGCAGCTCGCCCGCGCAGACGACCCGCTCCACGGTGCTCAGGTCAAACGGGCGCGCGGGCGCCGTTCCGTAGCGCATGAGGAGCCGGACGGCGGTCGGGGAGGTGAAGATGCCGCTGACGTGATTCTCCTGGACAAGGCGGTAGAACGTCTCAGGGCCTGGGTGGTCGAGCGCGCCTTCGTAGGCGATCGTGGTGCAGCCGAACAGCAGCGGCGCGTAGACGATGAAGCTGTGCCCGACCACCCATCCGATATCCGAGGTCGACCACCAGATGTCGGTGGGCCGCAGGCCGAAGCACCACGCGCCGGTGCTGCGGATGCCTACCTGGTAGGCGCCATGCGTGTGCACCGCCAGCTTGGGGCGCGCGGTGGTGCCGGAGGTGGCGAGAATATAGGCAGGCTCGTTGGCCTCCATGACCGCGTAGCTGGAGTCCTGTCCTGCGGCCCGTGCCAGGAACGCCTCCCACGGGAGGTCGCGGCCGGGCTGCAGGGCCACCGGCTCGGCCGTGCGGCGCAGCACCACCACGTGCTCGACGGGTGACGCGCTGTCGGCAAGGGCCGCGTCCACGATCTCCTTCAGCCGTACTGCCCGCCCCTTGCGCCAGGTGACGTCGGCGGTGAAGAGCGCTCGCGCGCCGGCGAGCTGCACGCGGTCACGGAGCGCGCCGCTCCCGAAGCCGGCGAAGACGATGAGGTGGATCGCGCCGATGCGTGTGGCCGCCAGCATCAGCACGATCGCCTCCGGGCAGGTGGGCATGTAGATCGCGACCCGATCGCCCCGTTGGATTCCTAGCCCCCGCAGCGCGGCCGCGGCCTGCTTGACGGCTTCCAACAGCTGCGCGTAGGTGTAGACACGGCGCTCGCCCCACTCGGTTTCCGCTACGAGCGCAGCGTGGCCGCCCCAACCGCGTGCGACGTGGTGGTCGAGGCAGTTGTAGCTCAGGTTGGTCTGCCCACCGATGAACCAGCGGAACGTCGGCGGGTCCCACTCGAACACCCGGTCCCACCTCCGGAACCAGGGAAGCTGCTCGGCGGCGCGCGCCCAGAATCCCTCGGGGTCGCGTGCTGCCTCCTGCTGCCAACGCCGGACGATTGGGTTGATCGGCTCCATCGCGCGCTCTCCCAGGTAGCGCCCGCCGGGGGGCCGGCGGGGTAGCTGCCCACGGTGTAGTCGCCCTTGCGTGGCCCACATTTACCAACCTGGCCCGCAGGGGGGGAAGAGCGCGCGGGTGAAATGCCAAAATCGGCGACCGTTTGGCACTACGGGGTGGGCCAACGACAGCGGGGCGTTGTGCGGCCGCGGGGCCCGGCGGCGCACCTCGCCGCTAAGCAAGCCTGGCCGGCGGCGCGCCGCAGGGGAGCGTGAACCGGAAGTCGGCGCCGCCACCGGGGTGGTCGACCACCCAGATGCGCCCCCCATGGTGCTCGATGATCTGCCGGGAGACAAAGAGCCCCAGGCCGGTGCCCTCGCCGCGCCCGGGGTGCCCTTCGACACGCACGAACTTCTCGAAGATTGCCTCGCGGTAGGCCGGTGGCACGCCTGGCCCCCGATCGGCCACGCTGATCTCGAGCATGCCGTCGGCCGGTAGCGCCGCGACGCGGACCGTCTCGCCGGGCGGCGACAGCTGCACGGCGTTGCTGAGGAGGTTGGTGATTACTTGGAGCACCCGGTCGCGGTCGACGTACACCGGCGGCAAGGCCGCCGGGGCGTCGAAGCACAGCCGGATCCCGCGGCGGCCGGCGACGGGCTCGGCGATCTGGAAGGCTGCCGCGACGATCGCGCGCAAGTCGTGGTATTCCAGGCGTAGCTCCAGCTTCCCTGACTCGATGCGCGAGATGTCGAGCACCTGGCTGATAAGCCGCGTCAGGCGCTGGCCCTCCTCGTTGATGATCTCGACGAAGCGGCGCCGCTGGGTCGCGTCGAGCGTGTCGTAATGGAGCAGGATCTCCGCGAACGAGCAGATGGAAGTCAGCGGGGTGCGGAACTCATGCGCGACGACCGAGAGGAACTCGGACTTGAGGCGGTCGACCTCGCGGAGCTGCTCATTGGCCCGCTCGAGTTCCGCCGTGCGCTCGCGCACCTTCCGGTCGAGGTCTAGGCTGAGCAGCCGTAGCTCCTCGTAAAGCTGCGCGTTCTTTACCGCGCTGCCGACCTGGGTAGCTACCACCTGGACGAGCTGCAGAAACTCCGGCGAGAAGTACACCAGGCTCTGGGCCGAATAGCCGAACAGCACCCCCAGCGTCGACTCGCCCGCGCAGATGGGAGCGGCAAGGTAGGAGCGGATCGGCTCGGGCGCGTCGCCGGGCTGGGCCGCCGCATCCTGCGAGGTGACGAGACGTCGCTCGTGGAAGGCGCGCCGAGCCGCGGGACAGGCGGCGAGCTCGGCTGGCCGGCCAGGGGGGCGCGCCTGCGCGCGGTTCTGGAGCGCGGCCAGGCGGCCATCGGGGCCGGCGAGCAGTACCTCTACGCCGTCGAGGCTGAACTCCGCCGTGAGGAGGTCCTCGACCGCTTGGACGATCTCGGGCAGCGCGAGCGAGGAGGAGAGGCGGGTCGACAGCGCGTACAGGATCGAGAGCTCGCGCACCCGCCGGCTCAAGTCCTCCCGGCTCTGCTCCAGCGAGAGGGATACCTCGCCGAAGGCGTCGATGATCTTCTCCAGTGCGGGCTCGCGCTGGCGCACGTAGCTGTCGACCAGGATGTGGGCGGAGGCGGGCCCCAGAGAGCCGGCCAGCTCACGCTCGACGAAAGCGATCAGGTCAGCCTGGAGCGGCCAGGGCACCTGGCCGCCGGGCGGGATGCCCCACTGCTGGAGGTAGTGCGTCATCAGTGCGGCGGCACGGGGCGCCCCGATGAAACGGGCCATGAGCGCCTGCAGCTCCTCGGCGAGGTTGCCGGCCAGGGAGGGCGGGCCCGTCTCTGCGCGATCGGGCGTTTCGAAACAGTCCACGAACTTGCGCGCCTGGCTCACCTCGGCGCCGACCGGCGGCATATAGAGCGAGCCGAGCAAGAGCCCGCCGAGGTTCAGCACCAGGCTCCAGAAGAGCGTGTGGCTCCAAGGATCCAGTCCCTCCAGGCCGAGCAGCGCGGTAGGGCGCAGCGCCGCCAGCCCAAATGGGCCCTGCTCGACGAGCTCCCGCGGCAGCAACCCGCTCTGGGCCAGGGTCGGGACTACCAGCGTGTAGGTCCAGACGGCAAAACCCAGACCGAGGCCGAGGATGGCCCCCCGGCGGCTCACCCAGCGCAGGTACAGCCCGCAGAGGATGGGCGGGGCGAACTGGAAGGCGGCCGCGAAGGAGATCAGCCCTAGATTCACCAGGGTGTACGACTCCCCAACGAGCTGGAAGCAGAGGTAGCCCAGCATGATCACGGCCACGATGGCGAGGCGACGGCCCGTGAGCAGCCAGTGCGACACGTCGCGCATCCCTCCGAGCTTGACCACCAGCGGCACCACCAGGTTATTCAGCACAACCGTCGCCACCGCGACCGACTCGACAACCAGCATCGCAGTGGCCGCCGAGAGCCCGCCGATAAAGGCGAACAGCGCGAGCGCGGGCTGTCCGTAGTGGATCGGCAGCGTGAGCACGAACAGGTCGCTGGCGAGCGGCTGGTAGCCGAAGGTGAGTAGGCCCGCGAACGCCATCGGGAGCACGAACACGTTGATCGCCAGCAGGTACAGCGGGAAGAGCCACATGGCCTTACGGATGTGGGCCTCGGCGACGTTCTCGACCACGGCTACGTGGAACTGCCGCGGCAGGAACATCACGGCCGCGGCGCTCAGGACCGTGATCGAGAGCCAGGACGCGAACGAGACCGAGGTCGGGCTGCCCAGCACGAACAGCTCGCGGTAGGCAGGCACCGCGGCGGCGCGCGCGAAGAGGTCGCCGAAGCCGTGGTACACGCCGAAGGTCACGAACGCTCCGACGGAGACGAAGGCCAGGAGCTTGACAACCGACTCGAAGGCCACCGCGGCCACCATGCCCTCGTGCCGCTCCGCCGGGGCAAGATGGCGCGCGCCGAACATGATGCCGAAGATGGACATGAACACCGCTACGATAAAGGCGGTGTCCATACCGAGCTGCGGCGGCGGGGTGTCCGCGGGCCAGTAGGCGGCCTCGAGGGTCTCGAAGGTGCTGGAGATCGCCTTGAGCTGCAGGGCGGTATAGGGCATGATGCCGATCACGACCATCACCGACACGAGCACGCCGAGCGCTGTGCTGTTACCGTAGCGAGCGCTCAGGAAGTCGGCGATGGTAGTGAGCCGATTCTCCTTGGCGACCCGGACGATCTTGCGCAGCAGCGACCACCAGGTCAGTGCGATCAGCGTCGGCCCGAGGTAGACGGGTAGGAAGCCGAGCCCCGTCTCGGCGGCCCGCCCCACACTGCCGTAGAAGGTCCAGGCGGTGCAGTAGACGGCGAGGGAGAGCGCGTAGATGTAGGGATTCGCGATCAGACTGCGCCCGCGCTCGCGCTGCTTGTCGGCGAAGTAGGCGATGCCGAACAGCAGTGCCAGGTAGGCTCCGGCAATCGCGAGGGTGAGGACGTAGAGCTGCATGGCGCCTGCCTGTTTGTCGTCTAGCTCTCTTCGCGCGCGAGCACCCAGGCCACGCCGATGCCCGCCAGCCACAGGCCGAACAGGTATAGGTAGAGCTGGGGGATGCCGAGCACCAGCGTGGGCTGGTTAAGGACGTTCACCACGGGGTAGCTCAGCAGCAGCAGGCCGAGGGTCACGGCCAGCAGCGCCCGGCGGTCGGTCGCACGCATCCCTACCTCCTTGCCAGCTCGGCGCGCACCGCGGTGATCAGCTTGCGGACGACATCTCCGCTCTGGAGGCGCAGCGCGGCGCCGAGGGTCGTGATGCCACGCTGCTCCAGCACGTGCAGCAGGCGGCAGAAGATCTCGGCTGTGAGCAGCGCGTCGCCCAACGCGGTGTGGCGCCCGACAACGGGCAGGGCGAAGCGGTCGGCGATCTCCTCCAGGTTATAGCCAGCCCAGGCGGGGAAGAGCGCGGAGCACAGCAGCAGGGTATCTAGCACAGCTCCTGGCGCGAAGGGCGGCTGCCCCACCGCTTTCAAGGCCGGGTTGAGAAACGCCAGGTCGAACCAGGCGACGTGGGCGACGGGCACGCTCTCGCTGCAGTAAGCCACGAACTGGGGCAGGACCGCCCCGAGACGCGGCTGGCCGGCCACCAGCTCGTCGGTGATCCCGTGGATGCGCGTCGCGGCCGGGGGGATGGGGCGGCCCGGATCGACCAGGGCGAGGAAGTGATCCTCCGGGATCACGCGGCCGCGGCGGACCCGCACTGCGCCAATGGCCACTACTGCGTCGTGGGCCGGGTCTAGGCCGGTGGTTTCCAGGTCGAAGACCACGAACGACAGCTCGGTCAGCCGCGCCTCGGCTCGCGCCGGCACGCCAGCCACCGCCGGGGTGGGGTCGTAGAACCCCCCATGGCCGAGGAGGGCGCGCACCTGCTGGCCCACTGTATCCACGCGTGGGCCGGCGGGCCGCGCGGCACGGGGCTGGAGCGGGAGCGACAGCACGAGCGCCGCCCCCTCGGGAGTGTGCTGTTCCCAGACCGCCCCACCGTGCTCTTCCACTACTTGGAGCAGGGTGGGTAGAGGGCCGGGCGGGCCGGCCGCGCCCGCGTGGAGCGGCTGCTCGAACAGGTGCTCGCTCTCGCCGGGCGCGAGCCGGCCTCCAGGTATCGAGAGCGTCAGTTCGACGAGGCCGCTCGCGAGCCGGCTCCAGCGAACCCGCAGCTGGCTGCCCACCGCAGCGCGCTCTAGGCTCCGTGCGAGCAGCTGCCGCACAACCTGAAGGAGCGCCAGCCGATCGCCGCGGATCGACATGTCGTCTCCCTCGATCAGCACTTGCTCCTCGCGGGCCGCGCAGAGCGGGGCGAGGTCGGTCACGGCCTGCTCGATCAATGCACGGAGCGAGAGGTCGTCTGCCCAGCCGGGCGCGAGGTCGCTGCTCGCCACAGCCTGCAGCGCGTCTAGTTCGGTCGCGAGCCGCTCGGCTTCGGTGTGGAGTGCGTCGAGGAAGGCCTGTTGCTGCGCCGCAGGCAGCTCCCTATAGGCGCGGAGGATCTCCGCGCCTGATAGCAGCGAGGCCACCGGCCCGCGCAGGCGGCGGAGCGTGTCACGGATGAAGCGCGTGTGCGAGCGCTCGGCGGCGATCTGCCGCGTGATGTCGCGGAGCACGAAAAGATAGTGAGGCTGGCCGGTGTCGCCCTGAATGCACGTGACCGCCACGTGCACCACGATGCCACGGGGCAAGGTCAGGATGCCCTGCTCCAGCCGCCGCGCCGCGGCGGCGGTAGCGAGGGCGTCGATGAGTGGGCGCAGCAGCGCGGCGTTCAGGTAAGCGAAGATGCTCTCGCCCCGCCGGAGGGGGCGGGCCGGGAGGGCGAGCAGCTGCTGGGCCGCCGCGTTGGAGAGCACAACCTGGTATTGCGCGTTGCAGACCACGACGCCATCGGCGAGCGCGAACAGGACGGAGGCAAGGGTCTCCTTCTCCAGGGCCAGGGCGCGAGTAACCGCCTCTACCTGCTCCTGAGCGTGCAGGCTCTGATCGGCGAGCGCGTTAATCCCGCGTGCTAGCTCGGCGAGATCGCGCTCGGCCGGGGGAACCAGCCGGTAGCGGCGGTTCGGACCGAGCATCAGCGCCAGACCGTCGCGCAGGGCCTGGAGCGGGCCGCCTAGCGCCAGCGCCACCAGCACGGCCATCAAGATGGCGCCGATCTCTAGCCCCAGCACCCCGGCGCCGACCGCCACCAGCTGGTCCGGATCGCCCAGCGCCTGGTAGAGGAGCGCTAGCGCTAGGGCGGTGCCTAGCGCGAGTGGAAGGGTGCCCGTGAGCACGAGCGCGACCAGCAGGCGGCGCTGGTAGCTGCGGCCCATCGCGTCACTCGCCTTACTCAGCAGCAACGAGGCGCGCGACCCGCGCGAGGAGGTCGGCCACGCGGAACGGCTTGGTGACGTAGTCTGTGGCGCCCACCGCGAGGCCCTTATGGCGCTCGGCCTCCTGGGCTCGCGCCGTCAACATGAGGATGGGCACGGCGGCGAAGGCGGGGTCGCGTCGCAGCTGCTGGCAGAGATCATAGCCGCTGATATCGGGCAGCATCAGGTCGAGAATCACGAGGTCCGGGCGCTCCGCCCGGAGCGCGGCCAGGCCCTCCTGGCCGGTGGTGGCTGTGCGCACGGTGTAGCCCTCCCGCTCGAGCACGAAGACGAGGGAGAGCAAGATGTTGGCCTCGTCTTCGATCACCAGAATGCGTTTCGCCACGGGCCCCACCTGTTCTGGCTAGCCGGCCATGCCTGGGAGAAGCTGGCTCTCGATGGAGGCCTGGAGGTCGGCGATGACCTTGAAGTGCTCCTTGAGGGCATGGCGCTCGGCCCGCGAGAGCTGCTCCGGCACGATGTAGTTATCCAGCGGCTGGCCGGCGGCGAGCTGGTCGAGATGATGACGGATGCGGAGGCTCATCAAGAACTCATAGGCGGCGATCAGGTCGTCGGCATCGCGGGCGTTGAGCGCCTCGCAGGCGCGCAGCGCCCGTAGCCGCTCGATGGTGTTCGTGGTTGTGATCCCGCGGGCGAGCGCGTAGGCACGCGCCGCCTCGACCACCGGCAGGAGGCCGCGTGTCTTGAGGTCGAAGCCGCCCCGGTGCTCCCCGGACCGCTCCACGACGAAGGTACGGAAGAGCCCCAGTGGGGGGCGATGGTTGAGCGCCTCGCGCAGCAACAGGGCGCTGAACAGGGGCGACTGCGGGATCCACGTGGCGAGGTCCGCCCACAGCGCGTCGGCCAGCGCGCTCGCGCCGGCCACGGCGCGGAGGTCGAAGAAGATGGCGGCGTTGAGCAGCGCCGCGGGCTCGGGGCACCGCACCCAGTGGGCGAAGTAGCTCCGCCACACTTGGAGGGGCTGGCACCAGCGCGGGTTGCTTGCCATCACTTCCCCTTTGCAGCGGGGGAACCCACAGCGCTCGAGCGCGGCGACCACGTGCGCGGCCAGCGCGGCGAAGTACTGCTGCGCCGGCTCGGCCAGCTCTGGCGGCGGGTCCTGGTACACGAGCGCGTTGTCCTGGTCGGTCTTGAGCGCTTGCTCGCGGCGTCCCTCGCTCCCCAGGCCCAGCCAGCAGTAGGGGAGCGGCGGCGGGCCGAGCGCGGCTTCGACCAGAGTCAGGATGCGGCGCACCAGGTGATCGTTAGTCTCGGCCGTGATCCGCGCCAGGTCGTAGGCGCTGACGCCTGCCCGGACCAGCACGCGCACCGCCTGCTCGCGGCGCGGCTGTAGCTCCACAAGCTGGTCGAGCGAGCGCGCCTGCTCGATCTGGCGCGCGAGGAAGAGCGGTCCCTGCGCGCGGGCCGCGAGGAGGTCGCTGTCCGCGAGCACGCCCAGCGGCTGGCCGTCGGCCAGCACCACCAGGTGGTGGAGACGGTGCCGCAGCATGGTGTGCACCGCCTCGAAGAAGAGGGCGTTGGCATCGATGGTGACCAACGGTGCGCTCATCACTTGCTCGATTGGCGTGGTCCCGGGCAGGCTCGCTGCAACCACGCGGCGCCGCAGGTCGGAATCGGTGACGATGCCTATGGCCTCTCCCGTGGCGCGCACCACGACAATAGCGTTGGTATCCTGCTCGGCCATCGTACGCGCGGCTGTCTGGATCGGGGTACCGACCGTGCAGGTCACCAGCGGCCGGGCGAGCAGGTCGCGGACATGGCTCGTGGCCTCGAGGGATGAGGTGACGGCCGCAGGCGCCGGGGTGAGCCGAGCCATGGTGCGATCCCTGCCGAGGCGTTTACATGGGCAACACCGGTGTTGCTCAGTGTAGCGCGGCGCTGGCGATGCGTCTAGTACTCGGCAGACAGGAGCGGGGCGGGGGGACCGCATAGCGGGGAGCACATGGCGCCCCCCTCGTTAGAGGCTGACGCCATGTGCTCCATACCTCGGCTCCAGTAATGCCGGGGCTAAGTGCTGGCCGCTTCAGCAGCCGGCTCCTGCCACAGACTCAGGCGATGCGTCTGAGGCATGATGAACAGCCCCAACAGGAAGGCGATAGCTGGCACCAGGATCGGGTACATCAGGGTAGCGCCCAAGTTCTGGGTGCCTGCCCACGCTGCCGAGGTGATGAAGGGTACCAGCCCTCCACCCCAGCCATTGCCGATGTGGTATGGGACAGACACGGAGGTGTAGCGGATACGGGACGGGAAGAACTCTGCCAGGAATGCGGCGATCGGCCCATAGACCATTGCGACGTACAGCACCATGACCCAAACAAGAAGCACGGCGGCGACGTAGTTCACGTTGCCGGGCTGGGCCACGTACCCTAGAGCGCTATATAGCGGGTAATAGGTAAGGGCGGCAAGGGCCATGCCACCGAGGATGATCGGCTTGCGGCCGATGCGATCCGATAGTGCTCCAAGGATGATGAAGAAGGGGAAGGCGAGCAGGAGAGCTGCTCCTACGATGGTGCTGCTAGTGAGCACGTCGAGCTTCTGCACTGTCTGGAGGAAGAACAGGGCCCAGAACTGGCTGCTATACCAGACTACCCCTTGCCCTATCACAATGACGGCCGCGATGAGGACATACTTGATGTTGCTGCTGAGAAACGCCTCTCGCCAGGGGTTCTGCGCGGTCGCACGCCGGCGCTTCAGCTCCTCGAACACCGGTGTCTCCTGGAGCTTGAGCCGGATATAGATAGAGATGAGGATAAGGACGAGGGAGAGTAGGAACGGGATGCGCCAACCCCAGGCATCGAATGCCTCATCGCCCATGAGAAGGCGTGTACCGATCACCACTACTAGCGAGACTAAGAGCCCCACAGTCGGCGAGGTCTGTAGCCAGCCGGTCCAATAGCCTCGTCGCTCATCCGGAACGTGCTCGGCGACGTAAGTAATGGCCCCTCCATACTCGCCGCCCAGAGTCAACCCTTGGACGAGGCGCAAGATGAACAGGAGGACCGCAGCGAGCGTACCGATCTGCTCGTAGCCGGGAATCACGCCAATTAATGCGGTGGATACTCCCATGCCGGTGAGAGTTACTAAGAATGTGTACTTGCGGCCGATAATATCGCCGACGCGACCGAAGATAAATGCGCCTAGGGGACGGATGAGGAAACCTATCGTAAACAGCGCTACGGTTTCAAGAAATGCTGCAACAGGATCTACTCTCGGGAAAAAGTGCGTGGACAAGATGCGTGCAAGGCTGCCGAAGATATAGAAATCGTACCACTCGATGATGGTGCCCACTGCAGATGCGACAATCACCAATCGGAGATAGCGATCCGAGACGGTAAGTGCTGCCATGCAGTTACCTCCCTCCGAGAGGGGTCTTCAGGCTTCAGCTCTGCCCGCTGTGCTGCGATGACCTCCCCGCCAGTGTGTGCGCTGCTGCTCGCCTAGCTGAGGCGGTGCAAACCCACGAGATCGCTTGCCTGAGCGCTAGGCGTTGTCCTCGCGGGCAGCCGGGCCGCCTCGTGCCTTCCGCCCACGGCGGCCCTATTATTCGGTGGGCCCGGGGAATGGAGGAAGGGGACCGGGGTGAGCTGCCGAAATTGCCCCCCGTTCAGCATCCGGCGGGGGGTGAATGGCTAGCGGGGCGTCGGGGTTAGAGCCCGAGGAGGGTGCGCAGGTCCTTCACGCGCCCGCGGCTCACTGTCAGCTCGGTGCCGGAGATGTCGTTGACCTTGATCAGGTACGTACCGTTGAAGTAGGGGCGGATCTCGCTCACGTTGCGCATGTTCGCGAGGAAGGCGCGGTGGATCCGGAGGAAGGGTGGGTTGGGCAAACGCCGCTCGAGTTCGTGCAGGGCGAACCGCGTGGGGTAGAACCGGTCATAGGTTCGCACGTAGACGATATTGTCGCGGGCCTCGGCGTAGCGGATCTCGGGCAGGTCGATCAGCACCGTGCGCCCGGCCGCCTCGACGGGAAGCTTGTCTAGCCCGGCGGCGCGGGGCGCGGCCTCGGGCTCGGCCGCTGGACGGCTGCGGGCTCCTTGCAGCCGCTCGAGCGTCTCGCGGAGGCGCTCCGGCGCGACCGGCTTGAGCAGGTAGTCGACCGCGCGCAGCTCGAAGGCGCGCACTGCGTATTCATCGTACGCGGTCACGAACACTACAGCTGGCGGCGAGTCGAGTGCGTTGACGAAGTCCACCAGCTCCAGGCCCGACAGGCCGGGCATCTGGATGTCGACGAAGACGGCATCGAAGCGGCGCTGCCGCAAGAGCCGCAGGGCCTCGAGCGCCGTGGCGGCCCGCTCGACTTCGGCGGTGGGATCGGCTTCCCGGAGGCGGTAGCAGAGTTCCTCCAGGGCTGGTAGCTCGTCCTCGACCACTAGCGCGCGTAGCGGCATGGCTCTTTCCCTTCGTCGTGGCCTCGCCCGCCAGGGCGGCTAGATCTCGACGCCGGCCTTATATTTCGGCACGCTGAAGCTCACGCGCGTGCCCTCCCCAGGGCGGCTGACGATCTCCAGCCCGTACTCCGGCCCGTAGATGCTCCGCAGCCGCTCGTTCACGTTGCTCAGGCCGACCCCATAGGTGTTGCGGCGCGGCCGCTGCAGCACCTGCTGGACCAGCTCGGCATCCATACCGACACCGTCGTCCTCCACGGAGATCCAGCACTCGTTGCCGCGGTCCTCGGCCGCGATCACCACCCGCCCCGGGCCCAGCTTCCGGCTGATCCCGTGGCGCACGGCGTTCTCGACTAGCGGTTGCAGGACGAGGACCGGGACCACGGTCGAGAGGATCTCGGGGTCCACCCGGTAGACCACCTCCAGGCGGTCGCCGAAGCGGGCCTTCTCGAAGGTCAGGTACTGGTGCACGTATTCCAGCTCCTGGGCGAAGGGGCTGTACTCGCCCTTGCGCCGGAACGTGCGCCGCAGGAAGTCGGCGAAGTCGGTGAGCAGCTGCCGGGCCGTCTCGGGCTCGGTGCGGATGAACGCGGCGATCGTGTTGAGGGTGTTGTACACGAAGTGCGGCGAGATCTGGGCCTGGAGGGCGGCCAGCTCGGCCTTGGCCAGGCGCTCGGTCTGGCGGTCGAGTTCGGCCAGCTCCATCTGCAGGCTCATGAGCTGGGCCATGGCGCGGACCATCTTGACTTTGCCCGCGGTGAGCGGCTGGCTGAGGCCGAAGTAGACGACCAGCCCGCCGGCCACCTGGCGGCGCAGGGTGAGCGGCGCGGCGACCGCCGTCTCCAGCGGGCAGCCGGCCTGGCTGCAGCCGATGGCGGCGCGGCTCCGTGCGACCAGCGGGCGACCGGTGCGTAGCAGCTCGCGGGAGAGCGTGGTGAGCGGCTCCTGGCCCTCCTCGTGATGGTCGGCGCCGGCGCCGACGTGCGCCAGGATCTTCCGGCCGCTCACGATCGCTACCGCCGCGGGCTGGAGGAACTCGTGGATCACCGCGGCGGCCTTCTTGGCCGTCATGCGGTTCAGGCCCTGGCGGAGATAGGGCAGGGTGCGGTTCGCCAGCGCGAGCGACTCGCAGATCGCCTGTTCGCGCCCCTCGCGAACTGTGCGGCCGCGGGTGAGCACCAGGTAGAGGACGACGGCCGTGGCGACCGCGGTAAAGACGAGCTGCCCGAGTAGCAGCGGGATCAAGTCTGGCCTGCTGTCCATCACCCTACTCGCCGATATAGTCCGTGCGGAGGCCCAACGTCTCCGGCACGTGGAGACGGAGCATCTTCAGGTTGACGTCGGGCGGGACCCGGTGCGGCGTGAGGAGCGACCCCAGGACCATCGTGCCGAAGGAGACGGGGATCGTCCAGATCGCGGGCTGCGCCAGCAACGTGCTCCAGGTCGTCGCTGGCAGCAAGGGATCGCCGGCCCACATCGTGTACAGGATCGCGGCTGAGGCCAGCCCGCCGCCTACCAGGGTGCCTGCAGCGGCGCCTACCACGGTGAGCCGTCGCCACCAGATGCCGAGCACGAGCAGCGGGAAGAACGCGCTTGCCGCGATGGCGAACGCCCAGCCGACCAGCATGTTGATGTGGAACCGCTCGATCCCCAGGCTGATCGCCATCGCCACCGCCCCTGCGAGCAGCGCGGCGAAGCGGAAGGCGCGGAGCCGCTCGCGCAGGTCGGCGCGCGGGTGCAGCGTGCGCGCGTAGAGGTCGTGCGCGAGGGCGCCGGCTACAGCTACCAGCAGGCCAGAGGTGGTGGACATGAAGGCGGCGAACGCGCCTGCAGCCGTTACCGCGCGCAACAGCTCGCCCAGCAGCCGATCGGGCAGCCGACCAGGCAGCTCGAGCAGGAGCGCGTCGGTGCGCCCGCTAAGGTACAGGTCCGGCGCATGCACGCGGCCCAGGAGCCCGAGAATGGGCGGGAACAGGTAGAACAGGCCGATCATCGCCAGGACCACGAGGGTGGTCTGGCGCGCGGTGTGGCCGTCGCGATTGGTGTAGAAGCGGACGAGGATGTGGGGCAGGCCCGCTGTGCCGAACACGGTGGCGATCATCAGCGAATAGGTGAACAGGAGTGGCTGGCCTTGACGCTCGGCCAGCGGGCCGAAAGGCTGGCCCCACGCGCTGCCCGGCGCGCCCGCCTCGATTGCGGCCTGGAGGGCGGGCGGCGGGCTGCTCGTGGCCCATTCCCAGTGCGCGCTGTAGGAGCCGAATACGGCGAGCAAAACGAAGGCGGGCACCGAGATGGCGAACGCTTTGACCCAGAACTGGAACGCCTGAACGAACGTGATCCCTTTCATGCCGCCCAGCGCCACGTTGAGCGTGATCACGCTCCCCACCACGACCACGCCCACCCAGTACGGGAGCCCGGCGATGGTCTGTACGGCGACGCCAGCCCCCTTCATCTGCGGCAACATGTAGAAGATGCCGATGAGCAGCACGAAGCACATCGCGATGCGGCGGAACGTCGGGCTGCCAAAGCGCCCCTCAGCGAAGTCCGGGATCGTATAAGCGCCGAAGCGGCGGAGCGGGGCGGCGATAAACAGCAGCAAAAACAGGTACCCGGCCGCGTAACCGGCCGGGTACCAGAGCACATCGTAGCCAAAGCTCATCACCATCCCGGCTATCCCGAGGAACGACGCGGCGCTCAGGTACTCGCCGGAGATGGCCGAGGCGTTGAGCACCGGCCCCACCGCGCGCGAGGCGATGTACACATCGTGTGTGGTGCGCGCGACGCGCGTGGCGTAGATGCCAACTGCAATCGTCGCGAGCGCTATGCCCGCGAACGCGACCAGGGCAATCCAGTGGACCTGCACGGCGCCTACTTCACGAGTTCGGTGAACTCATCCTCGTACTTGCGCGAGGTGGATACATAGTACACGGCCAGACACCAGAGGAAGGGATATACCAGCACCGCGAGAGCCAGCCAGGTCAGGGGCAGGCCCAGCACGCGCATCTGGACTAGCTCGGGGAAGAGCAGGTTCATCAGCGGCAGCCCAAAGAGCAGGATCAAGAAGGCAGCCGCGACGCTGATACCGAGGCGCAGCTGGCGGCGGATCAGCTCCTCGAGCAGGATCTCGCCGTAGGCCGTCTGCTCGGCGATCTCCTGTAGCGCATCATCGGCGGGCTGCAGCGCCTCCAGCGTCTCGAGCGAGGGGAGCTCTGCGAGCAGGTCTGGGTCGTCGGTGTCCGTAGCAGCCGGCGGCGCCTCAAACGGCGCTCGGTCCTGTGGCTCGGAGCGGAAAGAGCTCTTCACGGTGCGCCATCCTTTCCCGCACGGCGCTGGTCGCAGCCAGGCCTGGGCTCTTGACTCTGACGCCCGCCAAGAGGTCGGGGGTATTATGCGGCACCCGGTCGGCCGGCGACCAGCGGCGGCCCTCCGACGCCGTTAGTCGTGCTCGACGATACTCTGGACCGTCGCGGCGCGCGCCCGCTCGCGCCGTGGCACCGCCCCTCTACGCGTTCGGCGCCCTGCGGCTACCCCGTGTGGCCGGTGCTGGCGCCTCGGTGCGCGTCGCGCCGGTCGGGCGCCAGCGGATGATCAGGGCCGGCACGGTGGGCAGCGGGGCGGCCCAGCCGCCCTCGCACGGCACCAGCCAGCCGGCGAGCCAGCGGCGCAGCTCGCGGCGCACCGCCGGCGTGTCGGGCAGGAGCAGGTGCTCGAGGAACTCAGTCTCCGCCTCGGCCAGGCTGGCGTAGCGCCAGGAGGTGGGCGCCTCCACGCGCTCGGCCTCGGCGGCGATCCCCATCTCCTGGAGCACGGCCAGGGCATCGCTCCCGGTCGGTGGCAGGCAGCGGGGCTCGCCATGCCAGCGCTCCCAGGCCGCGCTCGTCAGCTCGTCGAGGTGGCGTTCACGCAGGTAGACGAAGCACTCCCGCTGCGCGGCGGCGTTGAGGCGCGCCAGGAACGGGACGATGTCCGGCAGGGGGTACAATACGTGAGCGCAGAGCACGACCTCGGCGGTGAGCGGGGGCGCTTGCTCCCAGCGGGTGGGCACGATGGTGAGGTTGGTGAGCCCCTGGCTGGCCGCTTCCATTTCCAGGTGGCGGCGCATGGCGGCTGAGGGCTCCACCGCGATCACCTCGCGCACGTGCCGCGCCAGGGGCAGCGCGAAGCGGCCGCTGCCTGCCCCCACATCGAGCAGGCGATCGTCGGGCCGGACGGCGGCCAGCAGCCGCGGGAAGAGCGGGTCGCGCGAGCCGCTCTCACGCGTCGCCGCATGGAAGCGCGCGGCCCGGCGCTCCCAGTAGTCCGCGCTGCTGCGCCCCAGGGCAGCGTAGGCCGCATCCATCTGTCGCGCCCGGGCGATCACCTGCGCTCGCCAGCGGGCTGCTGCGCCGGTCACCCGCGCCTGGCTCATGGCTCGTCCCCCTTCGGTCGCTCTGCCGTGCGCCGGCTCGCGGCACGCTCCGCCCAGGGCCGGGCGGAGCGTGCCGCAGGCATATGTGGCGGTGTGGATACTGGCGTGAAATCGTGGCCGGCCCGATGACTTTCGTCTGTCAGCATCATAGAATATGGGGCAGATGGCGCCATAGCGACCTCAACGCTCGGGGCAGGGCCGGCGCGGTACGGGGCGGCGCCGCGCTCGGTGTGCTGCGGGCCCGGGCGCGTAGCCCACATCCGTCTGTGGGGGATAGAGAGCATGCTAGGCAAAGCGGACATCGCACAGCAGGTGGCCCAGCGGACCGGCTTGCCGCGTGTCCAGGCGACCAAGGTGGTCGATGCGCTCGCCGACGTCGTGCGCAGCGCCCTCGCCCGTGGCGAAGAGGTGCGCATCACCGGGTTCGGGAGCTGGCGCGTGAGCGAGACGAAGGCCCGTAAGGGCCGTAACCCGCGCACCGGCGAGCCCATCGAGATCAAGGCCGGCCGGCGCGTCTCGTTCAGCCCGGGCTCGAAACTCGTGGAGTCCGTCCGGACGGGCAGCGCGGGCGACGGTGCGACCGGCCGGGCGGCAGGGCGCACGTCTCCCGCGCGTGGCAGCCGTGGCGGCCGGCGCGGCCGCCGCTAGCAGGACGGTGTCTTCCCGCCGCCCCGTCCCTGCCCCGGCGGGGCGGTGGATGCGTGGCGTAGCTCCGGCCTCGTGCCTGCTGCCGGCGCGGGCGGGGCGCTAGGCCCAGGTCGCGAGCGCGTCCAGCGTGGCGCGGGCGAGGACGCGCGCGGCGAGGCCCAGCGCCGTCTCGTCGAAGTCGAACTCAGGGCTGTGGTGGGGGCGGTCGAGACCGCGGGTAGGGTTGCCCGAGCCGACCAGAAAGTAGCAGCCGGGCCGCCGCGCCAGGAAGTCGGCCATGTCGTCGCCCCCGGTCGTGCCCGGGACCTCCACCACCGCCTCCGGCCCGAGTTCGCGGGCCGCGGCCCGGCGCACTAGCTCGGTCACGCGGGGATCGTTAACCACCGCGGCGCAGCCCAGGCGGGTGCTCACCTCGGCCTCGGCACGGAACGCCGCCGCGAGGTCGCGCGCGAGGGCGGCCAGCCGCGCCAGCAGGCGCTCCCGCAGGGCGGGGTCGAAGGTGCGCAACGTGCCGCGCAGGTCGACGCGCTCAGGGATGATGTTGAAGGCCGTGCCGCCGTGGATCATGCCGATGGTCAGCACCGCCGGCTCGAGGGGCGGCGTCTCGCGACTCACGAGCGTCTGCAGGGCCGTGATCAGCTGAGCGGCGACGACCACCGGATCGACGGTCTCGTGGGGCAGGGCGCCGTGGCCGCCGCGGCCGCGCACGGTGATCGTCAGCTCGTCGGCGCTGGCGAAGATAGGGCCGGCCCGCACCCCGATGCGCCCCACGGGGAGGTAGTTCCATAGGTGAAGGCCGAGGACGACATCGACGGCGGGCGGCGCGTCGAGCACCCCTTCCGCGATCATCAGGCGCGCGCCGTCTACCGTCTCCTCGGCGGGCTGGAAGAGGAACTTCACCTGGCCCCGCAGGGCGGCGCGGTGGCGGGCCAGGAGCTCCGCGACCGTCACAGCGACCGCTGTGTGGCCGTCGTGCCCTCAGGCGTGCATCACGCCGGCGGCGGTGGAGCGGTAGGGCCGCTCGGCCGTCTCCTCGAGCGGGAGCGCGTCCATGTCGGCCCGGAGCGCCACCGTGGGGCCGGGGCGGCTGCCCTCCAGGACGGCGACTACCCCTGTTTTGGCTACCCCCTCCTGGACCGTGAGCCCGGCGGCGCGCAGCCGCTCGGCGACGAGCTGCCCCGTGCGCCGCTCCTGGAAGGCGAGCTCGGGATGCTGGTGGAGGTCGCGGCGCAGGGCCACCAGCGCCGGCAGGGCGGCGGCGACTTCGCCCGCCAGGTCGAATGCATCGTCCATCCTGCTTCCTCCGCCTCCCCCGGGCCCTGGCGACAGGGCGTCTGCTCCGCTTGCCGGTGGAGGCGCCTAGCTCCCGCACTACTGGCGCACTACCAGGCGTTGCCCGACGAGCAACAGGTCGGGATCCTCCAGGCCGTTAGCTTCCAGCAGCGCCGCCACAGTCGTGTCGAACTGGCGGGCGATGCTTTCCAGCGTGTCGCCCGGCTCCACGGTATAGTAGATCGGCTCGCGTGCCGCCTCAGCGGGCGGCTCGGCGGCCGAGAGATCGGCCGCCGGCTCGAGTGTGGGCGTGGGCGTGGCCTGCACCGCCGCGGCGGGCGCGGTGGACGGCTCCGCGGCAGGCACCGCGCGGGAGGCGGCGAGCCGGCCCGCAACGGCGATCAAGGCTACGACGAGTGCCCCGCCGGCCAGCCAGAACACCAGCCTGCCCGGCCGGCGGGCGCGGCGCGGCTCTACCGTGCTGACGCCCCAGTTCTGGCCGGTTGAGGGGCTAGCGAGCACCCCGACGCCGCGCTGCCATTCTACCGCGCCGCCCGGCGCGGGCGGGGCAGCACCGGGCACGGCCGCGGGGGCTTGCTCCGCCGCGAGCCGCGCGGCGGGGCTCTCGGCGGGAGCGGGCCGTAGCACGAGGTAAGCCAGCGTTCCGAAAACGGGGAACAGGAGCGCTATCGCGAACCAGAGCACGGCCGGCTGGCCCCGCTCACGGGCATCGACCGCCACCGCGCCGGCCAGCACCAGTGCCCCGGCGGCGAGCCAGGCGAGCACGGGCCATCCTAAACCGAAGGCGAGCCCGTCCAAGTATCAGCCTCGCAGCCTTTTCGGCACGGCGGAGAAAGGGTGGCGCGCTGCCGCGTCCGGCGCCAGGCTACGGGATGATGAGCGGTTGGCCGACGCGCAAGCTGTGGCGGTCGCGGAGGTTGTTCATCCCCACCAGCGCCTCCACAGTCGTGCCGAACCGCTGCGCGATCAGCTCGAGCGTGTCACCGGGAGCCACGATATAGTTCGGCTCGACGGGCTTGGTCCGTACCAGCACCCCGCCAGGCCCTGGCACCATCTCCGGCTCGGTGCCCAGCGCGCCCGCGCTCGCGGCCACCGCCCGCAGGGTCTCGAGATCTACTGCAGTGGGGTGGTTCGGCGGGGCACCCACCGGCGCGGTGGGCGCTGCCGCGTCCCCCCCGAAGAGGCGTCCCCCTAGCGCGATATAGATAGCCACCCCTAGGCCCGCTCCGACCAACAGCAGCCAGCGGCGGGGGCCGCGGCGGCGCCGCGGCGGGAGACGCTCTAGCCCCAGATCGATGTTCTCGAGCCCGGCGGCCAGCACGCTCGCGGTTAGGCTGCGCGGAGGGGCCGAAGCGAGATGCCGTACGGCCGTTGCTCCACCCCGCGCGGGCGGTTCCCTGCGCCCCCGGCGCGCTAGCGAGTCGCGGCGCGCCGATGCTCCCGGTCGGGTACCCGTTACCGCCATGCTCCTCCAGAACGTAGGCCGAACCTGCCAGGTATTACCGAGATCCGTCCCGCGCTGTCAACCTTTGTATGGAGGGACGCTCCCTTGGAGACGCGCCCCTGAGCTACCGCGGGGAAGTCCGCGCCTCCTCGGCGGTGCTGGCGCGCTGGCTAGCGATCGCGGTTGTAGATCTCGCGCTGGTCCCAGTCGGGCTCGTCGCCGGGCAGCTGCAGCGCCTGGCGCAGCGCCTGCTCCTCGGCGTCGGTGATGGCCCGCTGGTTGGCGCGGTGGACGAACGCATCGCGCAGGACGCGCGGCACAAGGCGGATGCCCCGTGGCCCCGGCCGCGTGTGCGCGTCGGCCCAGGCGAAGCGGTGTTTCCCGAGCCAGGGCTTGAGCTGGTTCTCGTAAGCATCGGCGTCCATCGGCACCAGCGTGTCTTCGGCCATGGTCTCCTCAGCGCGCCACGAGTTTGCTCACCCCGCCGCATTATAGGACTGCCCGCTCGGCCGGCGGCAGCCGTACAGCGCGAGTGGGCGCCCCCGTTCAGTGCCGCGGCCGGCGCGGCGCCACGATGGACAGCTGCTCGCGCAGCGCGGGGTGGAACAGGTCCTTGGCGAGCATGCCGTGGATCCCCTTGTAGCCGTCGACGACCTGAGTGACGCGGAACGTCACCGCGATGCTGCACAGGGAGTAGGCGTCGAGCGGGTCCAGGCCCAAGCTAGCCTCGAGGAACTCGATCATCTGGCGCAGGCAGATCGTGCACGCCTCATCCAGATCCGGGTCCATGCCCAGGCTGATCCAGTGCGTCGGGGTCTCGACCATCGGCCAGCGCAGGCCGACCTGCTTGTGCAGCACATACTGGATGCGCACCTCCCGCATCGCGGTCTCGATGGCCGTGAGGTTCACCTCACCGTCGCCCTGAGCGGCGTGCGAGTCGCCGGTCCACAGCTTGCCACCCGGATGGAACACGGGCAAGAACAGGCGCGTGCCCACGACCAGCTCGCGCAGGTCCATGTTGCCGCCGTAAGGGCCCGGGGGAACGGAGCTAACCGGCTGGTCGCCCGGGGGCTGGACGCCGAGGATGCCCTGGAAAGGGCCGAGCGGGATCTCGAGCCCGGGCATGAACTCGGTGGTCATCCGCTCCAGGTCGAAGCGGAAGTAGCGGAGGTGTGGTGTAGTGAAATCGTCAGGCAGCGCGCCGCTGCCCGGGGTGCTGTTGTTGTAGCCCCAATCCACCGGATCCGCTTTGAGGATGCGGCACTCGATCACGTCCCCCGGCATGGCGTCGCGCACCGCGATCGGGCCGATATTGGAGTGGGGCCCGCGGCCCGCATACTGCTCGCGCAGCCGCTGGCGCTCCGCGAGCGGCATACCGAAGTAGATGCGGCCGCCGTAGTGCTGCAGCGTGTTGGGATAGACAACAGTATCACCGGAGTCGATGGTCAAGATGGGCGGCAGGGCCGGGTCAAACAGGCCGATCTGGACCGTCTCGCCCTCGATGGACTCGACGCGGTGCTCGCGGCCGCCTGGCTCCGCGACCGGCGCGTCGGCCCCGCCGGCGATGGGGCGGTACAGCGGCCAGGCGCGCGTGGCATCGGCGCCGCCCAAGAGAGGGGAGGCGACGGTGCCGAAGCTGAGGATGCTGCCGAGTTGGAGCACGTCCCGGCGCGTGAGCCGGCGCGCGGTGAGGAACTCGTCCAGCCGCTGCTGGTTCAGCTCGGCGCGCTGGCAGAGGCGGTCGGGGCGGGCGAACGCCTCCACCACCGCGTCGGCCACCCGGTACCGCCGGCGGCCGGGCGTCGAACACGCGTGAGCGCCATCGTGCGGCTCCATAGCTCCCTCCTCGCGCCGCTTGCCTTCCCTGACCGCGCCTTTTCCATCGCAGGCGCAGCCGCGGCGATGCCGCATTATATCGACGGCTCCTCCCCTCTGCTCGAGCCCGTGTCCACTGCGCTGCAGGTAGCGGTGGACGGCTTGCCCGGGACTATAATCGCCTCGGAGGAGACCCGGTGCGGGAGGGAAAGGAGGGCAATGGCAGAAGACCGCGGGCACGAGGCGGAGGCCTGGCTGCGGCCGCGCTTGCGCCCGGTGGAGGTGCTGCCTACCGTGGTGGACGGTCAGCAGCTCTACTGTCTGCGCGACCACCTGGAGCCTGATCGCCCGCCGCTGCTCGTGTCGCGCGAGGGGCTGTTGCTGCTCAGCCTGATGGACGGGGAGCGCGACCTGGGGCGGCTGGCCACCGCGTTCTTGCTCCGCACTGGGCGGTCGATCTCGCTTACCCAGGTCGAGCGCCTCGTCCGCCAGCTGGACGAGGCGTATCTGCTCGTGAGCCCGCGGTCCGAGCGCCGCCTCGCCGAGCTGCGCGCCGCGTTCCAGGCCGCGCCACGGCGGCCGGCGATCCACGCCGGCGGCGCCTACCCCGGCGATCCTGCCACCCTTGAGGCGACCCTCGCGAGCCACTTCACGGCGCCCGAGGGGCCAGGCGGCCCGCCGGGCCCGCCGACCGACCGCGAGGTGGTCGGCCTGATAGCGCCGCACGTCGATCTGCACCGTGGCGGCCCGACCTACGCCTGGGCCTACCGCGCGCTGGGCGAGGCCGTCTCGCCCGAGCTGGTCGTGCTGCTCGGCACGTGCCACGCGCCGATGGACCACCCCTTCGCAGCGACCACCAAGGACTACGACACGCCCTTCGGGCCGCTCCCCACCGATGTGGCGTTCGTGCGCGACCTGGCGGCGCGCTACTCCGACGACCTCTTCGCCGACGAGTTCGCCCACCGTGCCGAGCATGCCCTCGAGTTCCAGGCGGTTTACCTGCGCTACCTCCAGCGGTGCGGCCGGCTGGGGCCGGTGCAGGCCGTGCCGATCCTCTGTGCCTCGCCTCATGCGCACCCGCCCTCCCAGCCGCTCGTCGCCGAGTTCCTGGCGCTCCTGGCCGAGCGCCTGGCGGCCGATCCCCGCCGCAAGTGCCTCATCGCGGGAGCCGATCTGGCCCACGTCGGGCCGCAGTTCGGCGATACCGAGCCGGTCTCGCGCTGGCTCCTGGCCCACGTGGACCGCGCCGACCGGGAGATGCTCGCGATCGCCGCGGCCGGCGATGCCGAGGGCTTCTACCAGAACGTGATGGGCGACGGCGACCGGCGCCGGATCTGCGGCGTGGCGCCGATCTACAGCCTCTTGCGGCTGCTGCCGGCCGCGCGCGGCGAGGTGCTGCGCTACACCCAGTGGGCGGACCCCGGCGGCCATGCGGCCGTGACCTTCGCTAGCGTCGTCTACTACTCCGGCTAGGGAAGCTACGACCGGACCGAGCGCCGTGCTGGTCGCCCTGCGCCGGGATACGCGGTATCGCAGCTGGCTAGTAGGTCCGGTACGGGAGGAACTTCCCGCTCATCGTGATTCGGACCCGGTCGCCGTGGGGGTCGGGCTCGCGCTGGATATCCATCCAGAAGTCGATAGCACTCATGATGCCGTCGCCGAACTCCTCGTGGATCAGCTCTTTAATGGTCGTGCCATAGACGTTCACCAGCTCGTAGAAGCGGTAGATGAGTGGATCGGTGGGCACTGCAGTGGGCAAGGAGCCCTTGTAGGGCACGCCCTGCAGGAGAGCCACGGCCTCCTCGGGCAAGGAGAGCAGCTCCCCCACCACAGTGGCCTGCTCTCTGGTCAAGGCCATCTGCCCTAGTAGTGCAGCCGTGACCCATTCCTTCGATTTCCCTACCTTCTTCGCGATGTCGGCCCACTTGAGGCCTTTCTTGAGCTTAGCCGCCATGATCAGCTCGGTTACTTCCTGGCGCGTCATCGCTTAGCCTCCTCGCAAGGGGGCGGGCAGCGGCCGCTACCCGCTCTCCGCCGCGTGATAGAGCCGGGCTCGGTCACTCCAGGGGGACTCCCACCTCCCTCCTCGATCGGCCGGTGTGCTAGGCGGCAGAGGCAACAGGCTGCCGCGCCCCTTTGACTGGGTGCGCGCTGCTCGAGCGCTCTCTAGCCGCGAAAGGCCGCGCTCATTATTCGGTCCGTGGGTGCTAGCGGCCTATGGATTAACGGCTCAAAATCCGGGCCCGGGGGTTTAGGCATGCTGCACAGTCGGGGGAGGGCTTGCCGACCGGCGCTGGGGCGCGTCGCAGGACTTGAGGCGGGTGCAGGTCTGGGCTATACCATTGCCTGTGGCTCACGCCGCCGGGCTTGCAGGTAGGTGGGCCACGAAAACGGTCTGGTGGGATAAGGGGTAGCTATGGGTGCGCGGGGGGCGCTGCTGGTGCTGCTCGGCGTGGTGGGGCTCTGGCTGGGCGGGTGCTATGGGGCCTCACCAGGAGCTGCGCCGGCGCCGCCGGCCGGCGACAGCGCCTCCCAGGCTTCCATGCCCCAGGGCGCGGTGCCTACGCCGATCGCGGTCGCGCTCGCCTACACCACCACCAACGCGGCCACCACGCCGATGTGGCTAGCGCAGGAGGCCGGGCTGTTCCGCGAGCAGGGCCTGGAGACCAGCCTGGTGCGCATCCCCGCCGGCGCGCCACTGCTGGCCGCGCTCCAGAACGCCGATGTGGCGGTGGCCATGGCCGGCGGGCCGCAGATCGTGGACGCCGTGCTTCAGGGCGGCGACCAGGTGATCGTCGGCTCGCTGACCAACTACCACAACCAGGCGCTCTACAGCGCGCCTGCCTTCACCACTGTGGAGTCGCTGCGCGGCCACGCCGTGGGCGTCTCGCGCCACGGCGCCTCGAGCGATGTGGCGGGCCGCGAGGCGCTGCGCCGCTACGGCCTGGAGCCGGGCCGCGACGTGGCCATCCTCCCCACGGGCGGCAACCCCGAGTCGGTCGCCGCGCTGCAGGCGGGGACCGTCCAGGGCATCGTCGTCAGCCCGCCGCTAGGCCTGGAGGCCAAGCGCCTCGGCCTGAACCTGCTGATCGACATCACCGCCCTGCGGCTGCCCTCCCCCGGCAGCACGCTCAGCACCACCCGCACCTATCTCCGTGCCCATCCTGACATCGTGGAGCGAGTGGTGAAAGCCGTCATCAGCGGCGTGCACCGCTACGAGACCGATCCCGAGGCGGCGATGGCCGCTATCGCGCGCTATACCAACGTGTACGAGCGCAACGTGCTCGAGGACACCTACGCCTACTACCGCGGGCGCTTCCAGCGCGACCTCTACCCCAGCCTCGAGGCCATCGCCGCCGAGCTCCAGGGGCGGGTGGCCGAGCTGCCCGCGGCCGCCCAGGCCCGGCCCGAGCAGTTCGTCGACCTGACGATCGTCGAGCGCCTCCGCGCCAGCGGCTACGCCGACTCGCTGTACCGCAGCGCCGCGCCGATGCCTTAGCGGAACTGCGTCACCGTGTCGACCAGGGCGGGGCGGCCCTCCTCCTTCACCACGCGGGCCGCGCGGGCGACGGCGGCCCGCACCTCGGCGGGATCCTCGATGGGGCCCTCCGCGTACCAGCCGAGCGCCTGGGCGAGCTTAGCGAAGTCGGGCGCCGGGTGGTCGATCTCCATGCCGATGTAGGCTTTGCTCTCGTCGGTGCCGCGCTGCCGCGCGATGCGGATCTGGTGCTCCCAGTCGTTGTAGTAGGCGCGGTTGTTGTACATCACCACCAGCAGCGGGATCTGGTGGTGCGCGGCGATCCACAGCGCGCCCGCGTCGAAGAGCAGGTCGCCGTCGGGCTGGATGTCCACCACCAGCTTGCCCGAGCCCTTGTAGGCCAGCGCCACGCCCAGGGCGATGCCGATCTGCGTCGCCGTGCCCAGGCTCCGCCCAGGGTGTCGCTCGGGGCGGTCGAAGTCCCAGGTGCGCAGCGCCCACCGCTCCAGGGTGTTGGCCGTGAGCACCCAGTCCTCGTGCCGGATCACCTCCCAGACCTCGGCTGCCAGCCGCGGCAGGCTGGTCGGGCGCAGGTCCCACTGCCGCTGCGCCTCCGCGCGCCAGCTCTGCCAGGTGGTCTCGTGCAGGTGGGCCAGCTCGCTGGCGCGCGCGCGCAGGCGCGCCTCGCGGCCGGGATCGCGCGCCAGCAGCGCCTCGCAGTGGCGGAGCAGCTCCGGCAGGGCGACCGAGGTGTCGGCCAGGATTGAGAGGTCGGTCTGCTGGAACTTCTGGAAGTCCTGTGCCCACTTGCTGATCTCGAGGTCGCCGAGACCGATCTCGACGATCTTGCAGCTCGGCGGCACGATGTACTCGGTGCGGCGCGTGACGCGGTCGAGCCGCGTGAGTGGCCCGTACAGGTCGCGCACGTCAAGCGCCAGCACTAGGTCCGCTTGCTCCAGCACGCGGGTGCCGGTCAGGTTCAGCGGGTGCCGGTTGGGGAAGTTCAGGCGGCCGTTGAGGTCGATAACGGGGGCGGCGACGCGCTCGGCGAGGCGAACGAGCGTGTGGAAAGCGCTCGGGTGGCGGCCGAGGTACTCGGCGAGGATCACCGGGTGCTCGGCGGCGACGAGCAGCTCCGCCGCCCGCTGGAGCGCGCTCGCCTCGGCCTGGAGCGGCGTGGTGGTGAACGGGCGCCGCGGGTCGGGCAGGGCGACCTCCTCCTCGAGGGGATCCTCCTGGAAGGCGGCATCGTAGCACAGGTATACCGGCCCGCAGGGCTCGGTCGTCGCGACGCGGTAGCCGCGCGCGAAGGAGTCGACCACCGCCGCCGCGCCGTAGGGCTGGTTGTCCCACTTCACGTAATCGCGGATGGCGTTGCCCTGGACCAGCGCGGTGTGGATCCAGTCGATGTGCGGCCGCCGCCGGGCAACGTCCATCGGGCCGGTGGCGCCGAGGATCAGCATAGGCACGCGATCCAGGTAGGCGTAGTAGATCGCCATGGCGGCGTGGAGCAACCCGACGACATCGTGGAGGATGGCCGCCATGGGGCGGCCGGTGGCTTTGGCGTAGCCGTGAGCGATGCCGACAGCGATCTCCTCGTGGGTGCACTCGATGATCTCGGGGCGGTTGCGGCCGTAGTTCACGAGCGAGTCGTGCAGGCCCCGGAAGCTCGAGCCCGGGTTCAGGGCCACGTAGGGGATCTCGTACAGCTGCAGCAGGTCCACGATGAGATCGGAGCCGTACCGGATGCCACCTGCGGCCATGAGCGGTTCCTCCTCCCTGGGGTGTGGGCGTACCTTCTCACTTTACCACCGTTGGGGGCCCGGCTCGGCGCGCGCGGCTGGACGGGTTGAACTCGGGGGACACAACACGGTACCATGCTGAGGGTCGTGGGAACGAGGGAGACGAGGGTGACGGCCGCGCGCCGGGAGCGGCGCGCGGCCGACGCTTGCAGTAAGGAGGCGGAGCGCGCATGCCGCTCACGAGCGAGAAGAAGCGGGCGATCATCGCCGAGTACGCGCGCCAGGCGAACGATACGGGCTCGCCCGAGGTGCAGGTGGCGCTCCTGACGGAGCGCATCCGGGAGATCCAGCAGCACCTCGAGGTCCACCGGAAAGACCATCACACGCGCCGGGGCCTACTGATGCTCGTCGGCCAGCGGCGCCGGCTGCTCAACTACCTACGCCGCGAGGATCCCCAGCGCTACCAGACGCTTATCGAGCGGCTGGGGCTGCGGCGCTGAGGCCCGGCCCAGGGCCATCGCGTCCGCGTGCGGTTCCCGCCCTGCCCGTGCGGAGGGCTGGGCAAGCCTAGGGGCTGGTGTGCGGTAGCTGGTGCAGCGTGGCGCCGGCCGGCTTGTTCGGGCGGCGGCGGCAACGTAGAATCCGGCGATCCGCCCGCGCCTCGCGCTGGCACGCCGCATGCGGGGGCATCGCGGCAACCCGGGCGCTCTATCCGGTCGGGTTCGCGTCTTTCCGCTGGGATCGGGCACCTCCGTGCCACAGCGTCGAGGAGGACCGGCTTGGATATTTCGATCGTCATCCGGGCGAAGAACGAGGCCCGCGACATCGGCGAGACGCTGGCGGCGATCTATCGTCAGGAGGGCGTAGGCCCGGTCGAGGTGATCGTCGTCGATTCTGGCTCGACCGATGGCACGCTGGCGATCGTGCGCCAGTTCCCCGTGCGCGTGATCGAGATTCCGCCCGCGACCTTCACCTATGGCCGTGCGTTGAACATCGGCGTCGCGGCGGCGCGGGGGGAGATTGTGGTGAGCCTGAGCGCCCACTCGTTGCCGGCGCACGAGCGCTGGCTAGCGAACCTGGTGCGCAACTTCGCCGATCCCCGCGTGGCGGGGGTATATGGGCGCCAGATCCCGCGGCCCAACGCCACCTTCTTCGATCTGTTCGGCATGGCTCTTTCGGGGGTCACCAGCCGGCGGTGGCGCTGGCAGGAGAGGGACATGATGTTCTCCAACGCCAACGGGGCCTTCCGCCGCCAGCTCTGCCGCCTGTACCCGTTCGACGAGCGCCTGCCCGGCGCGGAGGATCTCGCCTGGGCGCACCTGGTGCAGCGCCAAGGCTATGCGATCGTGTACGAGCCGGCGGCGCCGGTCTACCACTCGCATGGGGAGTCGCTGCCCCGCCTGCTCCGGCGCCTCGCCAAGGACCAGCCGACGATCCTAAAGCTGAAGCTGGGGCTGCTCAAGCCGGCGGCGCGCGAGACGCCGGTCCCCGTGCTGCCCGAGGGGAGCTAAGTGCGCGAGCGGCTCGTACCCCGCTCAGGGAGGACGCGGCGGCGCTGCCGCGCGGTCGCGCTGTGAACCCATGTCGCTGAGCCTCGGCGCCGCCGATGTGGCGCAAGTCTATGAGCGGCTGTACGTCGCGATTCTCGCCGGCGGGAGTGGTACCCGGCTCTGGCCCCTTAGCCGCGCGCGGCGGCCGAAGCAGCTCCTGCGCCTCGCCGGCGAGCGCACCCTGGTCCAGGACACGTTCGACCGCGTCGCCGCGCTCGTTCCTGCCGCGCGGGTCCTCGTGCTCACCGAGCAGTCCCATGCCGCGGCCGTCCGAGACCAGCTGCCCATGGTGCCGGCCGAGAACGTGGTGGTCGAGCCGGTGCGCCGCGGCACGGCGGGCGCGCTGGCTCTAGCCGCGCTCCTGGTGCAGCAGCGCGATCCCCAGGCGGTGATGGCCTGCCTCAGCTCCGATCACCTGATCCCCGACGCGGCGGAACTCCGCCGCACGCTGGCGGTCGCCGCCGCCGCGGCGGCCGATGGACGCTATCTCCTGACGCTGGGCGTCCAGCCCACCTCTCCTTCCACGCAGTTCGGCTACATCGAGGTGGCCGACGAGCTGGTGCGGATCGACGACTATCCGGTCTATCGGGTGGCCCGCTTTGTGGAGAAGCCCGAGCGGGCTGTCGCGGAGACCTATGTGCAGAGCGGACGCCACCTGTGGAACAGCGGGATCTTCGTCTGGCGGGTGGACACGATCCTCGCGCAGTTCCGCGAGCTCATGCCCCACCTCTACGCCACGCTAGAGCCGCTCGCGCCACTGCTCGGCACCGCCGCCGCGGCCGCCGCGCTGGCGCGCGTTTATCCCACCATCGAGGTGCAGACTGTCGATTACGGGATACTCGAGCGCGCGCCCAACGTCGCGGTGGTACCCGCGCGGTTCGCCTGGAGCGACCTCGGCAACTGGGCCGAGCTGTACGACATCCTGCCCCACGACCCGAGCGGCAACGTGGTGCAGGGGCGCCACCTGGTGCTCGACACCCACGGCTCGCTGGTCGTGAGCGAGGCGAGCGGGCGCACCGTGGTGCTGCTCGGGGTTCACGACCTGGTGGTTGTAGATACCCCCGACGTGCTGCTGATCTGCCCCCGCAGCCGCGCCGCGGAGGTGAAGCGGCTCGTCGAGTGGTTGGAGGGCGACCCCCGCTTCGCTCACCTGCTCTAGCTCGCGGCGGTCGAGGCCCGCGCGGCCTGCTCAGGGCGCGGCAGGGGTGAAGTAGTCGTACACCGCCCGGGCGAGCGTCGCCTCGGCCTGTGTGACCGCACCCACCTCCGGCGCCTCGGCGGCCAGCAGCGCGATGACGAAGGTCGCGCCGGGCGCGTAGACGATGCCCACGTCGTGCACGATCCCGGGCAGGTTGCCGGTCTTGTGCGCCACCGGCGTGCCCGGCGGGAGCTGCGCCGGCAGACGATCGTTCACGCGCTGGGCGAGCAGGAGCTGGAGCATCGCCGCGCTGCTGGCTGCGCTCGGCCCCTGGCCGCGGGCGATCCGCTCGAGCAGGCGCAGCATGTCGTGCGCCGAGGTGGTCAGCTGCTCGCGAGCGATGCGGGTGGCCTCCAGCCCCAGGGCACGCATCGTGGCGTTCACGTTGGCCACGCCTACCCGGTCCAGCAGCAGGTTGGCGGTGCTGTTATCGCTGCGGGTGATCATCCGCTCCAAGGCATCCTGGATGCTGAGCACGCTGCCCACCGGCAGGTCCAGTGTTCCGAGGTCGTATTGCGCATAGTGGGCCGAGAGCGTCAGCCGCTCGGTGAGCTGCAGCTGGCCGGCGTCATGCTGGCGGAACACCTCGTACATGACCGCGAGCTTGAACAGGCTCGCCGCCGGAAGCATGCGGTCAGCGTTGATCAGGACACCACGGCCGCTGTCCAGATCCTTGATGGCCACGCCGAACACCCCGCGCAGAGGGGCGAGGTGCTGCTGTACCAGGGCTGCCAGCGCTGCGTCCTCGATCAGGCCCCCGATCTCCAACGGATCGGCGGCCGCGGCGTCGTGCGGCGCGTCGGCAGCCGGCGCGGCTTGGGCCGCCGGAGAGTCCATCTCGCCTGGCGTGCTAGCCTGGGGAGCGGCATCTGGCGCCGGTACCGGCGCCTCCGGCGCGGCCTCAGCGGCCTGAGGGCGCGCCGACTGTGCGGCGGCGGCTATCGCGTGTGCGGCCGACCAGGCCGGCGGCATCGATGCCGGCGTGCCTGGTGGTGCACCGCCTGACGTATTTAACGTTGCGTCGGTGACGAGGGGCGGGTCAGGAGCGTCCGAGACACCGGGGCGCAGCACTCCTGTGAGCAGCACGCCGAGACTTCCCGTGATCGCCGCTACCAGCAGCACGCGGCTGGCGCCCCGCATGGCTCCCCTCGTCGACGCCGGCGCCCTCGCACCCGCATTGTACGCCGCCTATCCCGCGGGCGGGTACCCAGGGAGCAGCCGGCTGGAGAGCGCGACGCCCGCCAGCAGCGCCCCCACGATGCCCAGGGCCGCGGTTACGCCCAGGCTGCGGGCCAGCTGCCACGTGAGCTTCGCGTCGCCCGCGACGCGGGCGATCAGCAGCAGGTTGACCAGCGCGCTGGCCAGCGAGGCGAGCACCGCTCCCGTCCCGGCCTCTGCTGTCGGGAGCGTCCCGCGCGCCGCGAGGGTGGCAGCGGCGGCCACGGCCGAGGCACTCGAAACCAGCCCGCCGACGAGGCTGACCGTGTAGAAGCCCAGCGGGCCCAGGAGGCGCTCCGCTAGCCCGCCCGCCACCTGCAGCCCAAGGAAGATGAGCCCGAACCGAAGCGCCACGGGGAGCGAGAAGGGCGATCCCAGCTGGAGCGGCGGGGCCTCCAGCGCGGCTGCACGCGCCGGTCGGGCCCGCGCGCGCAGAGCGAGGCCAACGCTCGCCCCCAGCATGAGCGCGAGCGGGAGCGCCGCGGTGACGAGCGCGGTCGGGGCAAAGATGCCGAGCAGCAGGCCGTTGCGCAGCACCATCGCCGCCGTGGAGAGCAGCGTGCCCCGATAGGCCGCCTGGACCAGCGGCTCGCCGCTCTCCCGCGCGCGCAGGGCCAGCTCGGTCACCGTCACGGTGCTGTTCACGAAGCCGCCGAGGAACCCTGCGGCTTCGATGCCACGGCTGCCGTAGAGCTTCAGCAGGATGTAGTTGGCGAAGCCGATCGCCGCGATGAGGATGACCGTCAGCCAGGCAGTCCGCGGCTCCACGAGGCCCCAGGGGTCGAGCGGTGCTGCCGGCAGGACCGGGTAGATGACGAAGGCGATGAGAGCGAGCAGGATCGCCGCGCGCACCTCGGCGTCGGTCAGCCCCAGGCTGAAGCCCGCCAGGCGCTCCTTCCAGGCGAGCAGCGCTGCCGTGATGATGCCGATAGCGACCGGCATGAAGGTTTGCCCTAGCCCGCAGAGAACGCCTGCGAAGCCCGTGACGAGGAGGGCCGCGGAAGTCGTCAGCTCGACGCCCTCGTCGGCGCGCAGCGTCGCCACGTTGAGGAACACGACCAGGATGCCGACCAACACTAGGCTGAGCGCGGCGTAGAGCTCGCCCAGCATCCCTCCCAGCGCCCCCAGCAGGGCCACGAGGGCGAATGTCCGCAGGCCCGCCTCCTTCCCCCGGCGCTCCCGCTCGAGGCCGACGAACAGGCCCACTCCCAGGGCCAGCGTTAGCTGGAGCAGCGTCGGTAGGTCGGGCCAGAGGATCAGCTGTTCCATAGCGCGGGCTCTCCAGCGGACGTGCCCTGTCGAACGTCATCGTAGCCGGTTGCGGACGCGCGCCGCGCGCGATCGGCGTGACGTGCCGACTACCACGCTGCGCTCGTGCACGGCGCGTGCCGAGGGCTGTGCCTACACCTCAGGATAAGGCGGACGGCGGGGATGAGGCGCCCCCTTGGCTGCAGCGCCAGCCCGGACTATCAGGGCTCCAGGCCCATCTCGCGGGCCACGGCCTCCGCGAGACTGAGGTCCACCATCTCCTCCACGGTGGCGCTAGACGGCACGACGCCAGCGCTCCCGAGCAGGTCGAGGAGGCCAGCTACCTGCGCTTCCGTCGGCAGCCCGGTCGAGGGGAACGCGTCGCGCACCGCGTCGACGAGGTACTGTGCGTCGGGGAGGGCGATCTCTGCCCACTGCGCCACGATCTCCGCTACCACGTCGTGGTAGGCGGGGTCACGCACCACCGCGATACCGCGGTTGGTCGCGCGGATGACCCGGCGCACCTCGTCGGGGCGAGCATGGAGCCTGGAGAGGGTGGTGGCATAGCCGCCGTGCGCTAGCTCCAGCACGTCGCCCAGGTCGAGCAGGCGCCGCATCCCCGCCTGCTCCGCCTTCAGGTCCCAGGGCAGTGGCAGGAAGGTGGCGTCGACGCGTTGGGCGGTGAGTGCGGCGAGCCGCTCGGCCTCGCTGCCGAGCTGGAGCACCGCCACGTCGGTGAGGCCGTGGCGCTCGATCAGCCAGTAGGCTTCGGAGGCCGTGAGATCGTCCAGGCGCCGGATGCCGAGGCGCCGGCCATCTAGGTCGAACACCGTGGCGATCTCGGGTCGGCTGACCAGGACATGCATAGGCCGGACGCTCTGGTAGTGGATCACCCGTAGCGGCGCCCCTCGGCTGATGGCGGCCATCGCGGTCGCAAGGAACGTCGTGTAGTCCGCCTCGCCGCTCAGCACCGCGGCCACGGCGGCATCGCCTCCGCTGACCGGCGTCAGCTCTAGCTGGAGCCCCTCCTCTTCGTAGAGCCCGAGATCGACCGCCACTTTGGCGGGCAGGAAGCTGAGGGAGATGCCCGAGGTGGTAACGCGCACGGTACGCGGGGTCGCCGCCACCGCCAGGGCGTCGTCGTCGGGGCGCGGCAGTGGGGGCACGATGCCTGGCGCGCAGCTCGCGAGCAGTGCCGCCAGGAGCAGCAGGGCTAGCACCAGCCGCCCCGCCTTCCGCGCTAGCTGCGTCCCTGGTGCCAAGGCTTCCCCCGTTCGGTCGACAGTGCCCCCTCCCGCCGGCGGTCTCTCGTAATGATACCCTCTGCAACCCTGTGCGGCGAGCTATCCCGCTGGCGACTGCGACGCTCACGCTGTCTCCGCCTGGACAGCTCCCGTGGGGTCCTCTATACTGCGCCTCGCCGTGCATACGGTCCATGTTGCCGCCTGCGGAGTTAGAGGAAAGGAGCAATATAGTGGTAAGCCTGTCTACCAGCGCTCGCGGGGCAGGACGCAGAGCGTTCTTGTTGGGGCTCGGCGGGGTCTCCCTCGGCCTCGCGTGGTGGTCTCGCGCTGAGCAGGGGGCCGCTCGCGCGCTGGCGCAGGGATCGCGGCAGCTCGGGCCCGACGAGGCGTTGCAGGTGCTGCTCGAGGGCAACCAGCGCTTCGTCGCCGGCCGCCTCACCGCCCCCGGCCAGATCGTGGCGCGCCGGAACGAGGTGGCGCCGAGCCAGGCGCCCATCGCGGCGATCGTTGGCTGCTCGGACTCCCGCGTCCCCCCCGAGCTTGTGTTCGATCAGAGCCTTGGCGATCTGTTCGTCACGCGGCTGGCCGGAAACATCGTCGATGAGGCTGCGCAGGGCAGTCTGGAGTTCGCGGTCGACGGCCTAGGGGCTTCGCTGATCGTCGTGCTAGGGCATCAGCGCTGTGGGGCCGTAGCGGCAGCGGTGCAGGCGGTGCAGGGCGGGGCCGTGGCCGGGTACCTGTCGTACCTGGTGGAGACGATCGCGCCCGCCGCGCGCCTGGCGCTGGGCCGTCCGGGCGACGTGGTGGATAACGCCATCCGGGCGAACGTGGAGCGGGTCGTGAGCCAGTTGGCGGCCGCCGAGCCGGTCCTGGCCGGCGGGGTCCGTGAGGGCCGGTTGCGCATCGTGGGCGCCTACTACAGCCTGGATACCGGCGTGGTCAGCCTCCTCACCTAAGGAGTGTTTCCGCATATTCTCCTCTCTCTGCCAGCCCACCTGAGCCACGGCTGATCGGCAAAGGCAAGCGCAGCGCAGGCGGCATCGTGCACGGAAGCGACGCTTGACAGGAGCTGACTGCCGTGGGATGCTTGCTGCGCCGGCTAGCGGTCGGGCCATCGATGACCGACGCCGGCGCAGCGGGCTAGGTGTGGCAGCCTGGCGCCTATGGCCCTGCCGGTCAAGTGCCAGGCGCTTGTGACTACGCGCCGGGCAGGGTAACGTAACGTGTTGCCAGTGCCACGGGTAGTGGCTGTCCTACCAGCCAGCCCGGTACCCTTCCCTGTGACTTAACTAACCCGAGCTGGCGCTCACAGCATCCCGGCGAGGAGGCAGACGATGGTCATCGACGCCGATATCCACGTGACCCTGGACACGATCGACAACCTGCGCCCATACCTCCCCGAGCGCTACCGCCAGCGCACCCGCTTCCTCAACCAGGACGAGTACGACCGCGATCTGGGCGGCACGCTCGGCAAGCGCGGCGTTACTGCCGCCCAGCACCTCCAGGACATGGACCAAGAGGGGATCGACGTCCAGGTCCTGTTCCCCACCACCCTGCTGAACTTCGGCAGCCTGCGCGAGCCCGACCTGGCAGCTGCCCTCGCCCGCGCCTATAACGACTGGCTCCACGCCTTCTGCCAGGCCGAGCCGCGGCGGTTCAAAGGGGTGGCGCTGGTGGCGCTGCAGGACATCCCCCAGGCGATCGAAGAGCTGACCCGCGCCGTGACACAGCTGGGCATGGTGGCGGTGATGGTGCCGAGCTACGTCTACCCCGGCAAGGATCTGGGCAGCCGCGAGTTCGACCCGTTTTACGCCGCGGTGGAGCAGCTGGGGATTCCGGTGGCGGTGCACCGGGTGTCGGGCAGCGGGAGCGTGGGGTTTGAGCGGTTCACCAACTTCACCGCGCTGCACACGGTGGTGCCGATGTTCGAGCTGGCGACGGCGGTGGTGAACATGGTGGTGGGCGGGGTGTTCGAGCGGTTTCCGCGGCTGAAGGTGGCCTATCTGGAGGCCGGGGTGGGGTGGCTGCCGTGGTTGGTGGAGAACCTGGACGAGCACTGTGAGGTGCGGGCGCGGGAGGTGCCGCATCTGAAGGCGCGGCCGAGCGAGTACCTGCGCAGTGGGCGGGTGTACTTCTCGTTCGAGCCGGGGGAAGGGGGAGTAGCCGCGGCGGCGGAGGTGGTGGGGGAGCAGGCGCTGCTGTTCTCGTCGGACTATCCGCACTGGGACTCGCCGTTTCCGCACAGCGTGCGGCTGGTACGGGAGCGGCGGGATCTGTCGGAGCGGCTGAAGGAGCGGGTGCTGACGCTGAACCCGGCGGCCTGTTATGGCCTGCCAACTCAGGTGCCGGCCTAGGGGCAGAACCCGACCGCAGCGCAGCGGGCCACGTGCCAGTGCCGAGACCGTGGAGCAGCCCGCCAGCGGGGCGCACGGGGTTGCCACCGTGCTACCTGACCAGGCATAGTGTCACGAGCAATGCCCGAAGCAAGTCCGGGTAAAGGGAGCGTACCGCCTGCGAGGCGCCAGGGAGGGTGAGGATGGCTGGCATCGGCTGTCGGGTACAGGCACTGGTTTGCAGCCCCCTGCTCTTGCTAGGGCTCGTGCTACTGGCCTGCGGTCCTGCGCCCACTACGCCGGTGGCGCCAAGTGCGCCCGTAGCGCCGCCGGCGGCAGCCGCGCCTGGAGCGCCGCCCTCGGCAACGGAGGCGCCTGGGCGCGCGCCGGATGTGGTAACCGCGGGCATTGTCGCCCGCAACGCGTACTTCTGGCCCGTCTGGATCGCCGAGGCAATGGGGTTCTTCACCCAACAGCGGATCCAGAACGAGGTCGTGCTCACGCGCTCGCCGGCCGGCGGCCACCAGATGCTGGTCTCGGGCGGCGCTGATGTGGCGCTCTCCACGCCGGAGACAGCGATCCTCGCGGCGGTCAAAGGGGCGCCGCTCGTCCTCGTCGCCGGCGGCCAGGAGGACCCGGTCTACAGCCTGATCGTGGGCCCGCACATCCGCACTGTGGAGGACCTGCGCAAGCAGCCACTGGCCATCGCCGGGCTGCGCGACGGCGTGACGCTCATCATGCAGCGGCTGCTCGTGAGCCGCGGGCTGCGGGAGGAGGACCTCGAGTGGATCGTTGTGGGCGGCACCACCGAGCGCTACGTGGCGGTGAAGAGCGGGGCGGCCGCCGCGGGGCTAGTGGGCCAGCCGCTGGACTTCCAGGCCGAGACCGAAGGCATGCGCCGCCTGCTGAGCTCGTCCGAGGTGACCCGCGAGTGGCAGTTCATCAACGTCGCCACGAACCGCGAGTGGGCGCGCGCCAATGAAGACGTGCTGGTGCGCTGGCTGCGCGCGTACGTGAATGGGGCGCGGTTCCTCAACGACCCGGCCAATAAGGAGGCCGCGATCCGCATCCTCGCCGAGGCGACCAACACCGAGGAGCGCTTCGCGCGGCGGACCTACGAGCTGTACTTCGAGGAGCTGGCCGGCCAGGTCGTCTCGCGCGAGGCGGGGATCAACCTGAACGGCCTGCGCAACGTCATCCGCCTCATGGAGGAGACGGGCGCCTTCGAGGGGGCACCGCCGCCGACGCCCGAGCAGGTTGTAGACCTGCGCTACTGGGAGCGGGCGCGGCAGTAGCAGCGCTATTGCCCCCTGTCCCCGGGCCGTGGCGCGCCTCGCGGCCCGGGGAGCAGGCGGGGTGTGGCTGGGGACTACAGGCGATAGAATCGCTGGAGGCTAGGCAAGACCTAGCCTCCAGCGCGCACAGGCGGTCTTCGCCTCAGCGGCGCGGGACTTCTTAATCTTCGGATCGCCACGTTGGAAGGGGGCGGTGCCTTTAGGGGTTCGCCGGGGGTACCGCTGAGCCGGCTGGGGTCACAGTGATGAAGCCGGCCATGCCCAGCGCCTCGTGGAGCACGCAGACGTATGGGTATTGGCCGGGCTCGGTGAACGTCAGGCGGAACTCCTTGCCGAAGGGGAACTCCTCCCCCAGGAAGCCGGAATTCGCATAGCTCCGCCCGTCATACCGCTCCGGCGCCGGCGGCAGCACCGGGGGAAACACCCGCGGGTTGCTCACGATCAGCGGCGGTCCTTCCGGCTGGGGGCGTGGCACGAACTCGCGCTCCGCCGGCGCGCCTGCGCGGAACGTCACCGTGTGCGGCTCGGTCAGCGCCTGGTTGACCCACCGCACGGTATCGCCGGCCTGGACCACGAGGTGCTGCGGGAAGTAGCGGTGGACCGCGACCTGCTGATTGTCGGGGATGTCCATCGGGACGGTCCAGAGCGTGCCACCCCCCGGCTGCGGCTCGCTCGTCGCCTCCTGCTGCGCGGCCTTGGCGCGGGCGGCGGCGAGGTACGCCTGCGCCTCGCGCTCCCCTTGGGCCGTCACCTCCGCTTGCGACGGCACCGCCGTGCCCGCTGGCTCGACAACCACGTACCCCTTCATATTGGGATGGACGATGCAGGCGTACTCGTAGGTGCCCGGTTGGGAGAAGGTGAGCGTCCAGGCGAATGGCTGCTCGGGCTCGGGCGGTAGCCCCGAGTTGAAGTAGCCGCTGCCGTCATAGGTCGGCTGCGGCTGGACGGGGAAAGCCACCAGGGGATTAACTTGGACGTCCTGCTCTCCTGGGAGCGGCAGGATGAGAGGAGGATACGGCTCGCCCGACGCGAAGGCGACGTTGTGGAAGCCCTTGATGGTCCAGTGGACGGCCCCGCCAGCGGGAATCCGTACCGTCGAGGGCAGGAACTCGAGCACCTCGGTGAGGCTTGCGGGATCGAAGGCGCCCGCATCGACGTTGATCACCGGGCTGCCCAGCGGGGCGGGCTGGGCGTCGGGCTGGGCTTGTGCCTGTACCAGCTGGGATGCTAGCGGAATGGAGATGGCGAGGATACCAACCAGCGCGCACAGAGACAGGACTCCTGGGATCACGGCTTGCTTTTCCTTTCTACTCCGCCCTGGCGGTGTGCAGCCCGAACACGCCGGCGAGGCCTGACGGGGGGCAAGTAGGTTACTCGACGATGACCGTCCCGACCATGAAGGGGTGGGGGAGGCAGAAGTACGCATAGGTGCCCGGCCGGTCGAAAGCGTAGGTCCAGCTGTCCCCCGGGAACAGGAGGCCGGAATCGAAGCCGCCTCCTTGCTGCGATACGGTGTGGATCTCACCGTCGCGATTGACGAAGCGGATGGGCGTGCCCGCCGGGATGGTCAGCGTGGCCGGGGTGTAGGCGTTGGCGACCATCTGTACCTCGCGCGACTGGGCCGCGGCTGTGGAGCTCGCGCTCATGGCAAGAGCGCAGGCTGCCACCCCCACGAGGCGAGCCCATGGGATGACGGACCGATACGTCACAGGCAAACTCCTCTCGCGCGTGTGGCTCTGTTAGGGGCACGGCCGGCACTCATATCGGCGGCTGCACCTCCTTAGGGTGTAGGGCGGCTGCGGTGATGTCTCCATTCCCCTCCTCTCGACGAACAGCGGTGCGGGAATACCCTGCCGCGTTCGGGTTAGCCGCCTCGCTTCCTGTAGAGTACCCGCTGTCAGGCAGGGGCTCACGGTGGGTTAGCTTAGGAGCGTGGGGCTGCTCGTTCAGTTGAGCGCGGGTACGTTCACGCCGGGCTCCACCCGGCGCCGGAACAGCGCGCAGGAACACCATCTAACACGCGGGCGAACGAGGCAAGCCAGTTCGTCCTATGGACCCAGTATAGCCTGTCACTACCCAGCTTACAAGAAAGCAGTACCACGAGAGGCAAGCGCGCTGGGCGCGCTCCCGCTGGCTAGAGCCGCATGGTAGCGAGGGCTAGCAGGGGAGCGCAGCCCGGGTAGCGGGGACAGCGCTGCCGGCTACCACACGGTAGACTGGGGCGCGGCGCCGCGCGATTGACAGAGCGAAAAGCGAGGTGCTACGGTACTGCCGAGGCGCGGGGCGACCCGGTGCGGTTTCCAAGCGTTCCCCTCCGTCCCGTGCCCTTGGCCCGCTGCCTGCCGGATACCGACCAGGGGTCGGTACCGAGACGATGGGCAGGCCCGGGCCGTTCGTCCAGGCGAGCGGAGGAGAGACGTGGCGACTGCTCTCGATCGGGCCACGGTGGAGCAGCTGGCCTCCGAGCTGCTGGAGGCCGAGCGCACGCGGGTGCCCATCGCACCGCTCACCGAGCGCTATCCCGACCTTACCGAGGCCGACGCCTACGCCGTGCAGCTCGAGATCATCGCGCGGAAGGTCGCGGCCGGCGCGCGCGTGGTGGGCAAGAAGATCGGGCTTACCAGCCTGGCGATGCAGCGCATGCTCAACGTCGACCAGCCGGACTACGGGCACCTGCTCGACACGATGACGATCCTCGAGGGAGGCGAGTGCCCCATCGACAGCCTCATCCAGACGCGGGTCGAGCCCGAGATCGCCTTCGTGCTCAGGAGCGACCTGGTAGGCCCGGGAGTGACGCGCGAGCAGGTGCTGGCGGCCACCGCCTACGTGACGCCGGCGCTCGAGATCATCGATAGCCGGGTGCGGGATTGGAAGATCAAGCTCGGCGATACGGTGGCCGACAACGCCTCCTCGGCGCGCGTCGTGCTCGGCACCAGCATCACTCCGGTCGAGGCGGTGGACCTGCGGCTGGTGGGCTGTGTGCTGGAGAAGAACGGCGCGGTGGTGAGTACGGCCGCGGGGGCGGCGGCGCTGGGCGACCCGGCGGTGGCTGTGGCCTGGCTGGCTAACAAGCTGGCCACTTTCAATATCGCGCTCAAGGCGGGCGAGATCATCTTGCCCGGTGCGCTCACCCGCGCCGAGGCCGTGGCGCGCGGCGACATCGTACGCGCCACCTTCGACCGTTTGGGCTCGGTGAGCGTGAAGTTCGTGTGAGGGAGTGCCCAATGCCCAAGATCAAGACCGCGATTATCGGCTCGGGGAACATCGGCACCGACCTGATGTACAAGCTGTTGCGCAGCCCCTGGCTCGAGCTGACCATGATGGTCGGGATCGATCCGACCTCTGAGGGGCTGGCGCGCGCGCGGGCGCTCGGCATCGCCACCACAGACAAGGGCATCGAGGATTTCCTCCGCCAGCCGGAGGTGGCGGAGATCGTCTTCGACGCCACATCGGCCAAGGCGCACCGGCAGCACGCCCCTCTGCTCGAGCAGGCCGGCAAGATCGTCATCGACCTCACGCCCGCCGCTATCGGCAAGTACGTGGTGCCACCGGTCAACCTGGGCGCGCACCTGGATGCCAAGAACGTCAACCTGGTGAGCTGCGGCGGCCAGGCGACCATTCCGATCGTGGCGGCGATCCGCCGCGTGCAGCCCGTGAAGTACGCGGAGATCGTTGCCACCATCGCTAGCAAGAGCGCCGGGCCCGGCACGCGCCAGAACATCGACGAGTTCACCCAGACGACCGCCCAGGGCCTAGTGGACATGGGCGGCGCGGAGCGGGGCAAGGCGATCATCATCTTGAATCCCGCCGAGCCGCCGATCATCATGCGCAACACCATCTACGCGATGGTCGAAGACCCCGACCAGGCCGCAATTACCAAGTCCATCCTGGACATGGTGCGCACGGTACAGGAGTACGTGCCGGGCTACCGGCTGCGCACGGAGCCGCTCTTCGACGGCAACAAGGTGACGGTGTTCATCGAGGTAGAGGGGGCCGGCGATTACCTGCCGACCTACTCGGGCAACCTGGATATCATGACCGCCGCGGCCGTCAAGGTGGGTGAGGAGTTCGCCAAGTATCTCCTGGCCAAGCGCGGCGCGGCGGTGCCGGCCGGGGTCTGAGGCCGGCCAACGCTTCAGGAGTGAGGGCAAGCGATGCGTGAGATCAATCCCCGGATCTGTGACACCACGCTACGTGATGGCAGCCATGCCATGGCGCACCAGTTCACGCCCGAGCAGGTGCGCGCCGTCGTCAGCGGGCTGGCCGAGGCCGGCGTCCCGGTGATCGAGGTGTCGCACGGCGACGGGCTGGGTGGCTCGTCGTTCCAGTATGGCTTCTCCAAGGTGCCCGAGGAGCAGCTGCTCGCCGCCGCGGCCGACGCGATCAAGGACAAGAAGCTGGCGGTGCTGCTCCTGCCCGGCATCGGCACCAAGGAGGAGCTGCGGATGGCCGCCGCCTACGGGGCGAAGGTGGCCCGTATCTGCACGCACGTCACGGAGGCGGACATCTGCGAGCAGCACATTGGCCTGGCCAAGCAGCTCGGCATGGAAGTGGTGGGCTTCCTGATGCTGGCGCACATGGTGCCGCCGGAGAAGATCGTCGAGCAGGGCAAGCTGATGGAGTCCTACGGGGCCGACTGCGTCTACGTCACGGACTCGGCCGGCGCGATGACGCCGCGCGACGTGCGGGAGCGCGTGACGGCGCTGCGCGAGGCGCTCAACATCGAGGTGGGCTTCCACGCCCACATGAACCTCGCGCTCGGGGTGGCCAACACGCTGGAGGCTATCGAGTGCGGGGCCACGCAGGTGGATGGCGCGACCTGCGGCCTGGGCGCCGGCGCCGGCAACACGCCTACCGAGATCCTAGTGGCGGTGCTCGACAAGCTCGGCTACAAGACCGGGATCGATGTCCGCAAGATCATGGACGTGGCCGAGGACATCGTGCGGCCGATGATGCCGCGGCCGCAGGTCATCGACCGCGCGGCGCTCAGCCTCGGCTACTACGGCGTCTACTCCAGCTTCCTCCTGCACACCTACCGCGCCGCCGAGCGGTTCGGCGTCGATGCCCGCGACATCCTCGCCGAGCTGGGGCGCCGCAAGGTCGTGGGCGGCCAGGAGGACATGATCGTCGACGTGGCGGTGGAGCTGGCGCGCCAGCAGGGCAAAGAGCCCGCCGCGGTAGGGCGCGCGTAGGGGGCCTGCAGTGGAGCTGAGCGCCGCGCAGGTGCAGGCCCTGGCGCAGCGGCTGCTCGAGGCGTACGACCGCCGCATGGAGATCCCCGCCCTGACCGACGAGCTCCCCGAGCTGAGCGCGGCCGATGGGTACCGCATCCAGCGCGCGCTGGTGGAGCTATTTCGGGCGCGGGGGGCGCGCGTCGTCGGCAAGAAGACGGGCCTAACCAGCCGCGCCAAGCAGGTGGCGATGGGCGTGCCGGAAGCGATCTACGGCTACGTGCTCGATGTGTACCTGCTGCGCGAGGGGCAGCCCGTCCGGATGGCCGAGCTCATCCACCCGCGGGTGGAGCCCGAGCTGGCCTTCATCATGGGTGAGCGCGTCCAGGGCCCGGGCGTTACCACGCCGCAGGTTCTGGCCGCCACGCGCGCGGTGGTGCCAGCGCTCGAGGTGATCGATAGCCGCTACCGGGACTTCAAGTTCCGGCTGGCCGATGTGATCGCCGACAACTGCTCGGCGAGCCGCGTGGTGCTGGGCGCGACCGAGGTGCCGCTCGCCGGCCTCGACCTCCGCCTTCAGGGCATGGTGCTCGAGAAGAACGGCGTGTTGGCCGACACCGGGACCGGCGCGGCGGTGCTGGGCCACCCGGCTAGCGCGGTGGCCTGGCTGGCCAACAAGCTGGCCGAGGTGGGCGAGTGCCTCGAGCCCGGCGATCTGGTGCTGCCCGGCTCGCCAGTTGAGGCGCTGTTCGTGGCGCCCGGCGACGAAGTGCGCGCCACGTTCGACCGCGTGGGGTCGGTGGTGGCGCGCATCGAGTAAGTGCCCCGCGCCGGGCGCCAGGCCGCGGCCGCTGCCCCTACTGGAGGTGTGTGCGGAACCAGCGCAGGGTGCGCTCCCAGGCGTCGCGGGCCGCCGCCTCGTTGTACACCTCCTTGCGCGTGTCATTGAAGAAGGCATGGTGCGTGCCCGGATAGACCTTGAAGTCGGTGGGCACGCCCTGCTGGCGGAGCTTCTCCTCGAGCTCGCGCGCCGCCTGCGGGGTGACGAACTCGTCCAGCTCGGCGAAGGCCCCCAGCACGGGCGCCTTGAGCTTGGTGAAGTCCAGCTGGACGTTGGGGTGGATGCCGTAGAAGTCGGCCACCGCTCCCACCAGGTCCGGGCTCACCGTGGCGGCATAGAGGGCGAGCTGCCCGCCCATGCAGAAGCCGATCACCCCCACCTTGCTGGTGGTGGAGCCGCCCTGCTCCACGAGATAGCGGATGGCGCCGCGCAGGTCCCGGGCGGCCTGGTCGATGTTCAGGGCCATCATCAGCTTGCCGGCCTCGTCCGGCTCCGTCGTCGCCTGGCCGTGGTAGAGGTCCGGCGCGAGAGCCACAAACCCCTCGCGCGCGAAGCGCTCGGCCACGTCCTTAATGTGGTCTACCAGCCCCCACCATTCCTGGATGACGATTACCCCGGGCCCGCGGCCGGCTGGGGGGGACGCGAGATAGCCTGGGGTGGTGCCGCCATTGCTCGGAAACTCCACCATCCGTCCGGCCATGGCTGTCCTCCTCGCGCGACGTACGGTGTTGTCATCCTATCCTAGCGCGGCGCCGCGGCGCGGCCAAGAGGCCGCGCCTGGAGGGGCTACAATGGAGCTTGGCAGGGGGACAGCGGGCACGCGGGTGCCGCCCGGGTCTCGCGCGCTGGCCGACACCGGAGCCACGCCGGTGGGGAATGGGGCGCTGCGCAGGGGGTGAGAGACAATGATCGTCGTTCTGGCGGGCGGGGTGGGCGCGGCGCGCTTCCTGCAGGGGCTGGTGCGGGTGGTGGCGCCGGCCGATGTGACCGTCGTGGTGAACACCGCCGACGACGTCGAGCTGCACGGGCTCCACATCTCGCCGGACATCGACACGGTGCTCTACCACCTCGCGGGCCTGGCCGACGAGGCGCGGGGCTGGGGGGTGCGCGGCGACACCTTCGCGGCGCTCGAGATGCTCGGCCGGTATGGGCTGGAGACCTGGTTCCAGCTCGGCGACCGCGACCTCGCCACGCACCTCTACCGCACGCAGCTTCTCCGCCAAGGACTGCCCCTCTCGGCGGTGACCGACCGGCTCCGCCGCGCCCTGGGAATCGGCTGCCGGCTGCTGCCGATGACCGACGCGCGGGTGGAGACGTTCATCCGCACGCCTGCGGGGTGGCTTCCCTTCCAGGAGTACTTCGTGCGGCGGCGCGCGGAGGATCCGGTGCTGGGGGTGGAGTTCCGCGGCGTGGACGCGGCGCCGCCGGCGCCGGGGGTGCTGGAGGCACTGGCGCAGGCGGCGGGGGTGATCCTGGCGCCGAGCAATCCGGTGGTGAGCCTCGGGCCGATTCTAGCGGTGCCGGGCGTGCGGGCCGCCCTCGCGGCGACGCGCGCGCCCGTGGTGGCGATCAGCCCCATCGTCCGCGGCGCCACGATCAAGGGGCCGGCCGATCGCATGCTGCGGGGGCTAGGGCGCGAGGTCTCGGCGGTGGGCGTGGCCGAGGGGTACCGCGGCCTGGTCGACGTCTTCGTACTCGATACTGCCGATGCCACCCTCGCGCCGCGCGTGGAGGCCCTGGGCATGCGCGCGATCGTGGCCGATACCATCATGCGCGGCCCGGCGGAGAAGGCAGCTCTGGCGCGCACGGTGGTAGAGGCATTGGGGCTGGCAGTGACGCGATGACGCTCTGGGCGGTGGTGCCGGTCAAAGCGCTGGCGGCGGCGAAGAGCCGCCTGGCGCCGATCCTGACGCCGGCCGAGCGCCGTGCGCTGGCGGCGGCGCTGCTCGCCGATGTGCTGGAGGCGCTCAGCACGACGCCAGCGCTCGCGCGCGTCCTGGTCGTCAGCGCCGATCCCGCCGCGCTGGCGCTGGCCGAGGCGGCGGGGGCTACGCCGGTGGAGGAGCCGCCAGCGGTCGTGCCCGACGAGCCGACAGACGAGGCTGCTCTGAACGCGGCGCTGGACCACGCGGCGACGCTGGCGGCGGCAGCGGGAGCTGCGGCGCTGCTCGCCCTGCCGGCCGATCTCCCCCTCGTCACCGCGGCCGATGTGGCGGCGGTGCTGGCGGCCGCGCCGCCAGCACCCTCCGTCTTGCTCGTGCCCGCCCGCGATGGAGGGACGAGCATCCTGCTGCGCCAGCCGCCGCTCGCCATCCCCGCGCGGTTCGGTCCAGCGAGCCTGCGGGCGCACTTGCAAGCGGCCGCGGCGCGCAGTGTTCCGGCCCGGCTCATGTGGCGCGCCAATCTCGGGCTCGATCTCGACGGCCCCGCGGACCTCCAGCGGCTGGTTGCTTTCCCGCCGCGGGGGCGCGCGCAAGCGCTCCTGGCCGCGTGGCGGGTAGCGGAGCGCTGGCAGTCCCGCACCGATTGCGCCGCCATCGGGCTGCCTCTAGACTACGGACATACATAGCCGCGCCAGCGGCTTGGAGGGCCACGATGGTAGACCGCCGAGCAGTCGCGGTAGTCGCTCTCATCTCCCTGTTGGCCGCGGCGTGTGCGGTGCCCGCCGCGGCACCCGCTCCTCCCACAGCGCCGGCAGCGCCGAGCCCGCTGCCGACCGCTGCCGTGTCTCCGCCTGAGCGCCAGACCATCAAGTACGGCTATAACCCCATCCTATCCGGGGCGCCGGTGTTCATCGCCCAAGAGCGCGGCTATTTCGCCGAGCAGGGCCTAGAGATGGAGTTCACGCCGTTCGACTCGGCCGCGCTCATGGTCGCGCCTCTCTCGGCAGGCCAGCTCGATGCGATCCCGGCAGTGCCCAGCCCGAGCCTCTTCAACGCGCTGGTCCGCGAGATCACCATGAAGGCTGTTGCGGCGCAGAGCTGGTCGGGCACCATGCTTATGGTGCGGAAGGAGCTTGTGGACAGCGGACAGGTGCGGTCGCTAACCGACCTGCGGGGCAAGCGGGTGAGCTTCAACGTTGAGGGCTCGCCGGTGGACTACACGCTCCGCAATGCGTTTTACAAGCAGGGGCTGAGCCTGCAGGACGTGGAGGTGCAGCGCATCGTCAACACCGACCTCGCCGCCGCGCTGGCCAACGCGGCAGTCGATGCCGGCGTGGTGCCGGAGCCGCTGCCCACCCTGATCGAGAACCGCGGGATCGGCGTGCGCTTCGACGTGCAAGAGCTGGTCGGCCGCCAGACGGGCTCGGTCATCGCGATCGGGCCCAGCCTGCTCAATCGGCCCGAGGCGGTCACGGTGCGCTTCCTGGTCGCCTACCTGCGCGGGCTGCGCGAGTATCTCGCCAGCCTCAAGGAGGGCAAGGTGGCCGATCCGCAGGTGCTGGAGATCCTGAGCAAGTGGACGCGGATCCCCGTCGAGACCATCGCCCAGGCCACCGCCTCCGGCGCGCCGGCCGATGGGCGCATCGATCTCGAGGATCTGAACCGCCAGCAGGACTTCTGGGAGCGGGAGGGGCTGGTCCCCGTGAAGGCCGATCTGAGCCGCTTCGTCGACTATAGGTACCTCGAGGCCGCGCTGGCCCAGCTCCGCTAGGGGTCCTGACCGGCGCCCCCCACGGCGCGGCGCGCCAACAGCAGGCGCCGGGCGCTCGCTGCCACGCCGGGGGCAGGGCCCGCTAATCCTGGGCGCTGGCGGGGAAGCGCAGTATACTCCGCTGTAAGGTGCTGCCGTTGCCGGGTTCCGCGTACCCGGCTGAGCCGCCGGGAGGGCGAGCCCGTGAGTCTCGCGCCAGCAACCGAACCTGCCGCCTCGGCCCCCGCGCCCGCCGCGGGAGGATACCGCCAGGAGGGCGCGCGCGATCTGCGCTTTGACTTCCTGCGCGGCTTCGCGGTGCTCGCCATGGTGGTCGACCATATCGGTGGACCGTCATGGCTGTACGCGCTCACCGGCGGCAACAAGTTCTACACCTCCGCTGCCGAGGCGTTCATCTTCATCTCCGGCCTGCTCGTCGGTATCGTCTACGGGCGCGTGGCGCTGCGCGACGGGCTCGAGGCGGGGATGAGCCGGGCGCTCCGCCGAGCAGGAGTGCTGTACCTCCTCACGGTGAGCGTCACACTGCCCCTGCTGGTGATCTCGGAGCTGCTCGAGCTGCCGTGGGCGACCGGCGTCTACCTGCACGACCCGCTGGCGATCATCGTCGGCGTGCTCACCCTGCACCGCACGTACTACCTGATCGACGTGATGCTGCTGTACACGCTGCTGCTGGCGCTGGCGCCGGTCGCGCTGTATCTCCTGGTCCGGGGACAGACGCGAGTGCTGCTGGCGGCCTCCTGGCTGCTCTGGCTGGCGTTCCAGATCGCGCCGGACCAGGCGGAGATCCCCTGGCCGATCGTGGGGAACTACCTGTTCTTCTTCTCGGCCTGGCAGGTGCTGTTCTTCACTGCTATGGTGCTCGGCTTCCACCGCGACCGGCTGGCGCGGTGGTTCCCGCCGCGCGTGCAGCGGGTGCTGCTCGTGCTCAGCGGGCTAGGCTTCGCCGGCCTCGTGGTGCTCTACCGGCTCGGCGATAGCGTCTGGCAGTGGCTGCCGGTCGACCACCCCGCGTTCGCCGATCCCAATAGCTTGGTGGTGTTCCTGTTTGGCAAGGGCGACGTGCGGCCGGGGCGCGTGGTGGCCTCGGCCATCGTCTTCGGCTTCTTCTTCCTGCTGGTGACGCAGTGCTGGCGCCCGCTCTACCGCGGGCTGGGCTGGCTGCTCCTGCCGCTGGGCCAGAATGCGCTCTACGCCTACACCGCGCACATCGTGCTGGTCGTGCTGCTGGGCATCGCGCTCTTGCCCTTCAGCATGGTGGACCGCCAGCTCCCCTGGCTAAACACCCTGCTGCAGCTGTTCGGCCTAGCCGTGATCTGGGTGCTGGTCAAGCGACGGTGGTTCTTCCCCTCGCCCCAGGCGCGCGTGCGCTGGGCGCTCGTCTCGTCGGGGCTGGCGGTGGCCGTCCTCCTCGCTATCCCGCCGGGGCTCACGCCCAGCCAGGCCGGCCGCGAGGAGCCGCCGCCGCAGGTGGTCAGCTCCCGCCGCATGGCGAACCCCTTTGGCACGCCGGTGCCGCGGGGCATGGTGGGCGCGCCGCCGCCAGGGATCGAGGCTCAGGCGCTGCCCGAGCCGCGCCGGCCGGCCACCGCGCGCGGGGTCGGTGGCTCCAATGCCCTGCCCGAGTACGTGGGGCCGATCCGCGGTCGCTTCCTAGAGCAGTCGTTCTACAGCCGCGCGCTGCGGCGCGAGATGTTCTACTTCATCTATCTGCCGTCAGAGTACGACACCGCCTGGCGGGCCTATCCGGTGCTGTACCTGCTGCACGGAGCGAGCGGCGCCGTCGAGGAGTGGCCGGCGATGGGGATCATCGACGCGCTGGACCGAGCGATCGAGTCCCACGAGTTCGAGCCGTTCATCGTCGTGCTGCCGGAGGGCTTCTTCGGCTTCTGGGTCAACCACGCCTGGGGCGGCCCGCGCTGGGGCGACTACGTGACCCAGGACCTCGTCATGCATATCGATAACACCTACCGCACGCTGCGGCGGCCGTACCGCCGGGCGATCGGGGGCCTCTCGTTCGGCGCCACGGGGGCGCTGGTGCAGGCCTTCACCTACCCCGACGTATTCGGCATCGTGGGTGCGCACAGCCCCGCCCTGCGCGAGAACAGCGAGGGGGTGCCGTTCCTGGGCGAGGGGGAGGAGTTCGCCGCGCGCGATCCCGTGAGCCTGGCCTATACCATGCCGGGGCTGGACCAGCTCCAGATCTGGATCGACGTCGGCGATGAGGACGGCTGGTACCCGCGGGCAGAGGCGCTCCACCGCGCGCTTCTCGAGCGAGGAATCCCCCACGAGTGGCACGTCTGGCCGGGCGACCACAGCCTGGAGTACACCGGCTCGCACATCCTCGACTACCTGCGCTTCTACAGCCGCGCGCTCTACCGCCGCTGAGCCCTGACCGCTGGGCGCCTCCCGGGGGACGCGCGCTCCGAGCGCGACCGGTTCAATCACCGCCCTCGCGAGGCAGCCTGCACCGCAGCTCTCCGCCACGGCTCGGCTGCCAGCGGGCTGTGAACGCTTGCGGCCGATCGTCCGTCCCTCCCATGCCATCGGCTTTCTCAGCCGGCTGGACTAATCCGCCTCGAGTAGCGACGCGCGCTAGCTTACGCTGAAAGGATCGTCATGGCGGGCGATGCATCGAGGCGAACGCGGTGCTCTAATCAACTAAGAAAGCACTTAAGGAGAGTGGTGCATGGGGCGCGCGCTCCTCACCAGCCTCGCGCTCCTCCCGCTCGCCCTCGCCCTCGGCCTCCCCCCTTCCCCCGCCTCCCCCGCCCCCCAGCCGCCCCTCCCCACCTTCGGCCCCCCCTCCGCCCCCCTCAACCCCATCGCCGCAGAGAACCGCCACCCCGGCACCACCCGCTGGCACTCCGCTGAGCTCGCCGCCGCCGCCCAGCGCCGCCGCGACCCCCACCGCCCCCCCCCCCCCCCCCCGCGCCCCCCCCCCCCCCCCCCCCCCCCCCCCCCCCCCCCCCCCCCCCCCCCCCCCCCCCCCCCCCCCCCCCCCCCCCCCCCCCCCCCCCCCCCCCCCCCCC
>Ga0070739_10000550_pt1 | contig 70596 bp, 52 predicted proteins | sample Coa_R1_7_FD_66445 | JGI IMG/M metagenome (GOLD analysis project Ga0070739, IMG submission 66445) | Surface soil microbial communities from Centralia Pennsylvania, which are recovering from an underground coalmine fire - Coalmine... | ecosystem: Environmental > Terrestrial > Soil > Unclassified ...
TGTCGAGAATGTTTTTGAGGAGCCGGTATTGCGCGTCGGACATACCGATGAAGAATCGATCGGGGCCGACGGCGGTCCGGAGAGCAAAGTTCGCCTCCAACGAGGCGCGCGGCGATCCGACTCCAATCACCCGACCGTTCCGGATCAATCCGCCGAGGTGTCGGACCGCCTCTTGTTTTGGGATTGAAAGCGTCTTCCCCTCGTGTCTCAAAATCGGCTCCCGAATCCGCTGGGGGCTGTTGGCATGCTCATAGCCGTAGCGCCCCCGGTCGCAGAGGAAGTAGCCGTTGACCTCCGGGTTATAACGGTTGATGTTCCGCCGCAGCGTCCCATAGCGCTCGCCGGGGGATAGATTGCAGCCCAGACCGCAGTGAACGCAGACCGACGGGGCGCTCTCCAGATCCCATTTGCGAACGTAGTGGCGCCCATAGGTCGCGTCTTTAAAGACCCCGGTCGGACAGACCTCGTCCAAATTCCCTGAGAACTCACTCTCCAGAACGCCATCTTTCTCGCGGCCGAAATAGACGGTGTTGCGCAGATGAAACGCGTGCAGATCGCGGCCGCCGGCGTAGTCCCGGTAGAAGCGGACGCAGCGGTAGCATTGAATGCAGCGGTTCATCTCATGTTCGAGCAGCGGACCGAGATACTGATTTCGGAAGGTTCGCTTCCGGAATCGGTAGCGGCGGGCGACATGGCCGCTCATCAAGGTCATGTCTTGAAGGTGGCACTCTCCCCCTTCATCGCAGACGGGGCAGTCGTGGGGATGATTGAGCATCATCCCTTCAATGACGGAGGCGCGAAAGGCCTTGGCGTCGGGATGAAGAATCGAGATCCGCGTCCCGTCGGCGGCCGGTGTCATGCAGGCCATGACGATCTTGCCGTGCGTGTCGTTCTCATCCTTGAACGCCTTCACCGCGCACTGCCGACACGCTCCGACGGCTCCCAGCGCAGGATGCCAGCAGAAGTATTCCAGATTGAATCCGAGCGAGAGGACGTTCTGCAGGACATTCTGGGTTGGATCTACTGAGTAAGGCTTGTTATCGATGTAGAGTGTGGCCATGATGATCCTTTATATTGTATATTGCATCCATCCTATAGGGATGGCCCCTGTGGCAACCCGTATTGTTGACGATTTGATTGTAGAGACGTCCCGCCGGGACGTCTCTACGCCAGGGGCAGGCACGGGGGCCTGCCCCTACGTCCTCCACGGACATCGCTTCTCGCGGATGTGCCGTTCGAAATCGTCGTAGAAATATTTCAGCCCGCTCGCCAGCGGCTCCATCGCGCCGGGGGCGAGGGCGCAGAAGGTGTTCCCGGGGGCCATAAACTTCGTCTGCTGCCGCAGAATCTCCAGATCCTCCTCTTCTCCCTCCCCCCGCTCCATCGCCCCCAAGATCTGCTCCACCCAGGAGAGGCCGCTCCAGCAGGGGGTGCACCAGCCGCACGACTCCTGGGCGAAGAACTGCTCGATGTTCCACAACAGGCCGACCGGGCAGGTCCGGTCGTCGAGGACAATCAGCGTCGCCGTGCCGAGGCGGCTTCCCGCTTTTTTGATCTCGTCGAAATCCATCGGGATGTCGAGGTGCGCCTCGGTGATGAATTCGGTGGAAGCCCCCCCCGGAATCGCCGCTCGAAACCGGAGGCCGTCGCGCATCCCCCCCGCATGCTCTTCCAGAATCTCCCGCGCGGTCGTCCCCATCGGCAGCTCCCAAAGACCGGGCCGTTTTACCTTTCCGCTCACGCCGTAGAGCTTTGTCCCGGCGTCTTGGGTGCGGCTCAAGCTTTGGAACCAATCGGGACCGTTCTTCAAGATATGCGGGACGTTGCAGAAGGTCTCGACGTTGTTGACGACCGTCGGCTTTCCCCAGAGCCCGACCGTCTGAGGATAAGGAGGCTTGGCCCGCGGGTTCGCCCGCTTTCCCTCCAGGGCGTTGAGGAGCGCGGTCTCCTCGCCGCAGATGTACCGGCCGGCGCTGACATGGAGGATCATCTCCAGGTTGTATCCTGTTTCGAGAATGTCCTTTCCGAGATAGCGATGTCGGTAGGCGTCGGCGATCGCTTTCGATAAACGGGCGGCCGCTTCCCGGTACGCCCACCGGAGAAAAATATAGGCGACGTCGGCCTCCACCGCATAAGCAGCGATGATCATCCCTTCGATCATTTGATGCGGGTCTCCTTCCAGAAGAAACCGATCTTTGAACGCCCCCGGCTCCATCTCATCGGCGTTGGCGACGACATATTTCGGGTGGGGCGCCTCTTTGCCTCGCGGGACCAGGCTCCACTTGACCCCGGTCGGGAAGCCGGCGCCGCCACGGCCCCGAAGGCCGGAGCGCTTGACCGTCTCGAGGACCTCCTCCGGCGACATCCGGAGCGCTTTGCGAAGCCCCTCATATCCACCCGCCCGCTCATAGGCGGCCAGATCGAGCGCGACACCGTCGGTTCGAATGTTCTGCGTGAGTGGTTTCTCCAGCGTCGGCATCGGTTTGATTCCCTTCGGTAGGGGCACGACATGTCGTGCCCCTACGCATGAAAATGATCTACCTATATCCTTCCAACAAATTGTCGATCTTCTCCGGTGTCAGGTCGACGTGAAGATCCTCATTCACCATCATCACCGGCGCGCGATCACAAGCGCCGAGGCAGACGTTCGGCAGAAAGGTGAATCGATTGTCGGCGGTGGTCTGGCCGAGGCGGACGCCGAGCCGCTCCATGAGATGCGCCCGGACCCGCTCATATCCCATCACCCAGCAGCTGACGCTGTCGCAGAGAAGGAGCACATGCCGTCCGACCGGTTTTCGAAAGATCCGATTGTAGAAGCTGGCGATGCCATCAAGCTCATCGGGGGCCATGTCGAGCAGGGATGCGACATCCTGGATCGCCTCGTCGGGGACCCACCCGCGGTGTTTCTGAACCACCTTCATCGCTTCGATGCAGACCGCCTGTTTGGTCGGGTAGAGGGGAAATTCCGCTTCAATCTCTTTTCGCTCTTCGGGACTCAACGTCATGGCATATCCTATTTAGTAAAATTTTCATTTGTCATTCCCGAAATGTTTCATCGGGAATCGAGTCTGTTCCATTTCTTGATTTCTGGATTCCCGCTTTCGCGGGAATGACGATCCCTATCGTTTCACTCCGCATTGGGCATCCTGTTTACTTGTCTACATCCGCCAAAACAAAATCGATGCTTCCGAAGATGGCGATCAGGTCGGAGACGGTCAGCCCCCGGCAGAGAAGGGGGAGCATCTGCATGTGGGGGAAAGAGGGGGTTCGGATTCGGTTTCGGTACGGTGTGGTGCTCCCGTCGCTGATCAGGTAATAGCCGTTGTTCCCCTTGCTCGCTTCGATCGCGCCGAGCGCCTCGCCGGGAGGGATCACCGGCCCCCAGCTGACGGTGAGGAAATGGGCGATCAGTGTCTCGATGTCGTGCATCGTTTTCGGTTTCGGCGGCGGGGTCGCGAGCGGATGGATCGCCTTATAAGGGCCATCCGGCATGTTCCGGACGCACTGGTCGATGATCCGAAGGCTCTGGCGCATCTCTTCGATCCGGACAATCGCCCGATCGTAGCTGTCGCCGTTTTTCCCGATCGGGATATCGAATTCAAATCGGTCGTAGCCGGAATAGGGGTGGGCTTTCCGGAAATCCCATCCCAGCCCGCAGGCCCGCAGGTTCGGCCCGGTCATTCCCCACTCGATCGCCTCGTCGACGGTCGTCCGGCCGATCCCCTGCGTCCTTGCTTTGAAGATCCGGTTTTTGACGATCTCCCGCTCGTACTCGTCGAGGCGCGGCGGAAGATAATTCAGAAAATCGAGGAAGAGCCGCTCCCATCCGATCGGCAGGTCCTGCGCGGTTCCTCCCATCCGAAACCAGTTCGGATGCATCCGCGCGCCGGTGATCGCCTCGGCGATATAAAAGGCCCGCTCCCGGTCGTTGAAAGTGTAAAAAACCGGAGAGAGCTGGCCGACATCTTGGGAAAAGGTTCCGAGCCAGACGAAATGATTGGCGATCCGGTAGAGCTCGCACATCATCACCCGGATGACCTGAGCCCGCGGGGGGATCTCGATTCCGGCGAGCTGCTCCACCGACGAAAGATAGGCCATGTTGTTGATCACCCCGGAGAGGTAATCGATCCGGTCGGTGTAGGGGAGGTAGGTGTGCCAGGTCTGCCGCTCGGCGACCTTCTCCTGCGCCCGGTGATGAAAGCCGATGTCTGGGACCGCGTCGACGATGATCTCGCCGTCGAGCTGCAGAACCACCCGCAAAATGCCGTGGGTGCCGGGATGGTGCGGCCCGAGATTCAAGTACATAAAATCGGTGCCGTCGCTGCTCCGCTTCATCCCCCACTCTTCCGGATCGAATTGAAGCTGCTCCTGCTCCTCCATCATCTTTTGATCGGGCATGTTTAGGCCGATTTCGGTTCCGTGGGAGGGTTGATCCTTTCGCAAAGGATGGCCTTCCCAATCCCGAGGCATGATGATTCGGACGAGGTGCGGATGGCCTTCAAATCGAATACCGAAGAGATCCCAGGCCTCCCGCTCGTACCAATTCGCCGACGGCCAAATGTTGGTGATGGTCGGAACGGAGAGGGCACTTCCGGTGAGGGGGACCTTGAGGCGAAGATAGGCGTTTCGGTCGAACGAGTAGAGATGATAAACCACCGTGAAGTCGGCATGGGGCTGTCCTTCCCGGTGGGAGCGGACCCGTTCATCGATGCCGGTCAGATCGTAAAGCATCTTGTAGGGACGGTCGAGGCCGTTCTTCAGATATCGAAGAAGCGGATGGATATTCTCCTTGGCGATCCAGAAGGTCGGAATGCGGTCGATCGTCGGCTGGGCGCTCAGGAACCCCGGACCGACTTGCGCCTGGATCGCTTCCGAAAGGGAGAGGTCAGTGGCCTGCATCTTTTTCCCTCAAGTAGAGATCGTGCGACGCGTAATCGGGCGGGGTGAGCCGGCCGATCTGCCGACGATTTGGGCGCTTCAGCTCGCGCTGCGAGGGGAAGACCGGCTCCTGCACCCCTTGCGGTCCGATGACCCAGCTCAACGGGCGCCGCTCGTTCGCGATCTTTTTCTGTAGCAAAAGAAGCCCTTCCATCAGGCTGTCGGGACGGGGGGGACAGCCGGTGACGTAGACGTCGACCGGGAGAAAATTGTCGACCCCCTGGATGACGCTGTAGACGTCGAACATCCCGTCCGAGCAGGCGCACGATCCCATCGCAATCACCCAACGGGGCGCCATCATCTGCTGGTAGAGCCACTTGATCATCGGCGACGCCTTGTAGAAGACCGTTCCCGAGATGACGATGACATCGGCTTCCCGGGGGGTCCCGCGGATCACCTCGGCGCCGAATCGGGCGATATCATATTTGCTCGTCAGGCTGGTCGCCATCTCTACGTAACAGCAGGAGAGACCGAAATTAAACGGCCAGATCGAGTTCTTCCGACCCCACGCGACCAGATCTTCCAGCCGAGCCAGCGCGAAATTGCCGCGGACCGAACGGTCGGTGGAACGATTGTTGTGATCGTGATCTGTTTCTTTTGAATCAGGTTTGCGGGACCACCAGGCCATCGTTGCTCCTTACTCTAACGTGAGTACCATCGGGCCGATCCCCAATCGAGGGCGCCGAGCCGCGCAAGGTAGACCAGCGCCGCAAGCAAGATGCCGATGAAGAGGGCGATCTCCCCGTAGCCGATCCAGCCGAGCTCGCGCGCCGCGACCGCCCAGGCGTAGATGAACGCCGCCTCCAGATCGAAGACCACGAAGAACATCGCCACCAGGTAAAACTTCGCGGAGAGGCGAATTTGCGCCGAGCCGGTGGGGAGGATGCCCGATTCATACGGAGTTCCGGTCGCAAGATCGTGATGCCGCTCGCCTAAGAGATAGGAAAGAAGGAGCATCCCTGCAACCAAAATGAGGACGACAAGAAGATACATGCCGAGCGGCCAAAGATTCATCGACACTCCATGAATGATTATTTTCCATTTTAGGGGAGGGGGAGGAGAGAGACAATCAGCCCGCCAGATGATCTCCTTCAGGATAATAGACGGATTGAAAGTTAAGCGGTGCTCAAGAAGCGACCGGATTGTGCGCCACCGTCGGAAGATCTCTTATGTGAATAATATTGCTTTTTGGAATGAAAGAATGAGGATCTTTCCATTCGCAAGAAAACCGTCGTTGTTAGAGATGGGAAGCGGCATTCCTGTTGATCTTGAGGCGGCCGTTCCTTTGGAAATTTTGGGGAGTAGCCCTAGTCATCTCCTCGAAACCGTCCTATAATGAACAAGAAACGTTCATCTCGTTGCATAAAGCAACGCTGCCTGCCGGGACGCCCGGTTCTTGCGGGTGAACAAGAAGATGATGAAGATCTCTTATTCAGATATCGCCAAGAGTCTGGGACTCGCCCTCCTCTACTTTGCCGCCGGGAAGGTAGGTTTGAAGTTGGCCTTCGTGAATGCCAACGCAACCGCCGTCTGGCCGCCGGCCGGGATTGCGCTCGCCGCCGTGTTGATTTTCGGGAATCGCATCTGGCCGGGTATTTTCATCGGCGCCTTTCTCGTGAATGTCACGACGGCGGGATCGGTCGGGACGTCGCTCGGCATCGCCGTCGGCAATACGCTCGAGGCGCTGATCGGCGCCGGGCTCGTCTGCCGGTTCGCGAACGGCCGGCATGCGTTCGAGCGGTCGCAAACGGTCTTCACCTACGCCGTTGTCGCCGCTTTTTTCAGCACCGCCCTCAGCGCGACCTTCGGCGTGACCAGTCTCGCCTTGGGCGGCTTTGCCCGATGGGATCAGTACGGAACGGTTTGGCTGACCTGGTGGCTCGGCGATCTGGTCAGCGATTTAATCGTGGCGCCGCTGATTCTCCTTTGGGTGGAAAACCGCCTGCGGCGCTTCAGAGGACGCGCTTTCTTCGAACTCCTCGTGGTGCTTTTTCTGGTCGATCTGGTCGGCCAGATTGTCTTCGGCGGCTGGTTTCCTTTTCATATCAAGAACTATCCGCTCGAATATCTGACGATCCCGCTCCTCCTCTGGGCGGCGCTTCGCCTCGGTCGCCGCGGGGCGGCGACGGCGGCCTTCCTGATGTCGGTCGTCGCGACCGATGGAACCCTGCGCGGCTTTGGTCCTTTCTTCACCGGCGATCCGAATGAATCGCTGCTGCTGTTGCAAGCGTTCATGGGGACGATGACACTCATGGCGTTGATGCTCGCCGCGCTGATTTCCGAGCAGAAGCGGACGGCGGAGGATCTGGCCCGTTCCGAAGAGCGCTTCTCAAAGGCGTTTCGCGCAAGTCCGGATGTCCTGGTGATCACCCGCATGTCGGATGGCAAAATCATTGAAGTGAATGACCGCTGGGAAGCGCTCTTCGGATATCGTCGAGAGGAAGCAATAGGAAAGACGGTGCTCTCTCTGAACCTCTTCGTGAATCCGGAGGAGCGTCAACGGGCCGCCGAAAGGGTGCAAAGAGAGGGGTTCCTCCGTGAGTATCCGCTCGACATTTATAGTCGATCGGGCGAAATACGCCAGGTCCACCTCTCGTCTGAAAAGATTCTGGTTGAAGGGGAGCCCTCTTTGCTGACGATTGTCCGCGATGTCACGGAGCAGAAGCGCGCCGAAGAAGCGCTGCGCCAAAGCGAGGATCGCCTGCGGCTTGCGATGGAAGCGACCGGCCTTGGAACCTGGGACTTCAACCCGATCACCGGCGAATTAAAGTGGTCCGATCAAACGAAAGTGATGTTCGGTCTGTCGCCCGACGCGCAGATGAATCCCGCCATTTTCCGGGAGCTGATTCATCCGGACGATCGGGAACGGGTGCGCGAGAAGGTCGCGCGCACCCTCGATCCGGCGAGCGGGGGAAAATACAATATTGAGTTTCGGACCGTGCCGCTTCCGGAGGGGGGGCCTCGCTGGATCGCCGCCCGGGGCCAGGCCTTCTTTGACGGGGCGGGCCGGGCTGTTCGATTCATTGGAACATCGCTCGACATCACCGAGCGAAGACAGCGGGAAGAGGAGTTGAAAGAGCGGACGAGAGAGGCGCAGGAGGCGAGCCGCCTGAAGTCACAGCTCCTCTCAAACGTCTCGCACGAATTGCGCACCCCGCTCAACAGCATTATCGGCTATACGCATCTTCTTCTGGGAGGAACATACGGTTCGATTGAGGAGCCTCAACGATCTCCGATGGAGGGGGTGCTTCGGAATGCCGACGAGCTGCTCAATTTGATCAACAACCTCCTCGACTTCTCCCGGATCGAATCGGGGAAGCTCTCCCTAGCGACGGAGTCGATTGAAGTCGCTCCCCTTCTGCAGGAGGTGTTGGATGGATTGAAGCCGCTCGTCGAGAAAAAAGGGTTAGCGACCTTCATCGATTTTTCCCAGAAAGTTCCCGCCATTGAATCGGACCGAATGCGGACCCGACAGGTCTTCTCCAATCTCCTCTCGAATGCAGTGAAATTCACCGAGGAGGGAGAGATTCGCATTCAGTTGCATGATCGGCCCGAACGATGCGGGGTGGAGGTCGCCGTGCATGATACCGGCATCGGCATTCCAGAGAAAGAGCTTCCGAGAATTTTTGAGGCATTTCACCAGGTCGATGGAACGCTGACGCGCGAGTTCGGCGGAACCGGTTTGGGGCTCGCGATTGTAAAAGAGCTGTTGGATTTGTTAAAGGGGGAGATTCGGGTCACCAGCGAGTATGGAAAGGGGTCGACCTTTACGGTTTATCTTCCGTATCGACTCGGCGATTGATCTCCGACGAACCCGGGAGAGGGTTCTTGTTCAGGAACGTGATACGGCAGGGAAACGGTGAAGACGGAGCCGACGCCGATCTGGCTTGTGACATGGATGACGCCCCCCAATGCCTCCACCAATCTTTTGACGATCGACAGGCCGAGCCCGGTCCCCTTGTGGGGTTGTTCTGTCTGGGTGAGAACCTGATAATACGGCTCAAAGAGGTGCGGAAGATTCTCCGCGGCGATTCCCACCCCGGTGTCTCTCACTTCGACGGAGATCTTCTTCTCGTTGGGCTGGTGTCGCAAGCGCACGACGACGGAGCCTCGCTCCGTGAATTTGATCGCATTGGAGATCAGGTTCGTAAAGATCTGCTTGAGCTTTGCGGCATCGGATTGAATGGCAGGGGCCGTCGGATCATCAATAAAATCGAGCGTCAGTCCCTTCTCTTGCCCCATCGGCTTGAGGTTATTGAGGATCTGGCGGATCGCTTCCGCAACCGAGACCGACTCGAGTTGAAGGGTGATCGCCATTTCTCCCGCTTCGATCTTGCTGACATCGAGAATGCGATTGATCAACTCGACGAGGGTCCGCGAATTCTCATAAATCCGCTCCTGCATCTCTCTCATTTTTTCCAGATCTTGTTGAAACCGGGAATCGCGCAGAAGGGAGCTGTAGCCGATAATCGCATTGAGCGGGGTTCTCAGCTCATGAGAGACGATGGAGACCAGCTCCGATTTCAGACGATTGGCCTCCTCCGCCTCGGTTGTCTTCTGCCGGAGATCCTCTTCGATTTCTTTTCGCTCGATGGCATTGGCCAGAACATTGGCGATCGACTGCAAGAAATGGATATCGTCTTCATTGAAGATGCGCCGCTTCGTCGTATGCGCTCCCAGCACGCCGAACGGCCGAACCCGTCCTTGGATGATCACTGTCATCCCGCTGACAACATGATGTTGATGCAGCAGCGCCGGGGCGGTGAACCGCTTTTCGGTTTGGATGTTTTCCGTGATCACCGGCGCATTGGAGAGGAGGGTATAACCTGCCTGCGACGCGGTTCCCGCATCGACCGTGACATGACCCACCAGACCTTCGCTCCAGCCGGCCCCGGCCCGCAACAGCAGGCGTTTTCCATCGGGAAGCAGTTCTAGAATTTTACTGTATTCGACCTGGAGACTCTGAGCGACCAGAGCGGCCGCTTGATTCAGCAGCGTCACGATATCGGCCCCTTCCAGGGCGCGCTGACCGAGCGCGGCGACCGCCGCTTGTTGCGCTTCCCTCGCCCGGGTCGCCTCCTCCTCCTGTTTGAGCGGCGTGATATCCATCGAGATGCCGTGGATGAAGGTTTCCGCCTCCATCACGCGGCTGAGGCTCATCCCGGTGTGGAACCAGACGGCGCGGCCGTCGGCCGCCATCATCCGATAGTCGACCCGTTGGTCTTTTCCCTCCGAGACGAGGTTCCGAATGGCCGATTCGGTTTTTTCCCGATCGTCCGGGTGAAGATGGTTTTCAAAAAAACGGGGCTCGTTCAACCATTGCGACACGGGATAACCGAGAATCATCTCCGCGCGGGAGCTGATGAAGTAAAAGCGGCTGACGGCGACATCGGCTTCCCAGACGATGCTGTGGTCGAGGCCGTCGACCAGGGCGCGAAAGCGCCGCTCGGCCGCCTGGGCCCGGGCGCGGGCGTGCCATTCGGCCTCGTAGAGCCGCGCATGTTCGGTGGCGAGTCCGATCTGCTCGGCGATCAGTTCGAGCAGGCGCTGTTCTTCCTTGTTGAAGCGGCGGGGGCGGCGGCATCCGACATAAATCATTCCGGTGATCAGCTCTTCGACACGAAGCGGCGCGCCCAAGAGGGAGCGAACCCCTTTTTCCCGGAGGAGAGGATCGGGATCGGGGTGTCTCCAGAGGTCCTCAATGAGGATCGATTTTCGCTCGGATAATATCTGCCGGCCGATCCCTTTTTCGGTCGATATCAACGGTTCCCGTTCTGCCATTCCTTCCAAGCCGTGGGCGGCGCGAACGGTCAGTGATTGTTTTTCTTCATTGAGGAGAAAAATGGCGACGATGTCGGCCGTATAAATCTGCCGGACACGAGAGATTAAATCATTGAAGAAATGATCAAGGCTGAGATGACCCAGGGTCGATTCGGTGATCGACTGAATTTCAGCCAATCTCCGAACGGCTCCGTCGGGTTCGTCCTGTTTTGGGGCTGCGTTGTTTTCCATCACCACCAATAGATATAAGTCATTATTAGCATAGTAACGGAGGGACTACAATGGGGTCGAATCGGAAGGGCATTCTCCTTCACGCAGATCGACTTTCTCCCTTGAGGAGGCGGGGGGAAGTATGGAACAATGGCGACGGAAGGAGGTTGTTCCATCCCTGTTTGAACGAGAGGAGCCGATGGCCTGGACGCCGCCGATTCTGAAAACAGACCGACTCTATCTCAGCGGTCCCGACGATGCAGCCCAGCCGGCCTTTGTCGAGGATGGCCGCTCGGCCGCTGCGCAGCGCCTGCCGGGACTGCCGAGCAACTGGAAAATCCATCTGAAAGAAAGCAAGGAGCCGATCGGAACGATCGGTTATATCGGATGGGACCGCGAGGCGCGCCGGGCGGAGGTCGGATTTATTTTGATGAACATCTATACCGGAAAAGGCTATATGACGGAGGCCTGCCGGGCGGTGATCGACTTCGGATTTGAAGGAATGGAACTGGAGAGTGTCGAGGCGAAATCGCTCCCCAACAACGTCGCGTCGATCCGGGTTCTGGAGAAGGTCGGAATGAAGCGGGAGGGGCGGGTTCAGGGGCGGCTCTCCTCGAAGGGGCCGCTCGTCGATCTCGATCTCTTCCGAATTAAGAGAGCGGAGTGGTCAAGCGGGAGAAGCGCTCGATGATATAGTCGGGGCGAATCTCGCTTCGCGCCGCCTGGGCCGCCGTGGTGCAGCCGGAGAGGACCAGGATGGTGGCAAGCCCGGCCCGCTTTCCGCCGAGGATGTCGGCGTCGAGCCGATCGCCGATGATGGCGGTCCGCCCACCGGGAGGGAAAAGATCGAGCGCGATCTCGAAGATCGGCTTCTCCGGTTTTCCAACGACGATCGGAGCGACGCCGGTCGCCACCTCAATGGCGGCAATGATCGAACCTGTGCCGGGCCAGAGGCCGTCGGGCATCGGAAAAGTGGCATCCCGGTTCGTCGCGATGAAAGCCGCTCCCCGCCGGATCGCCAGCGAGGCGATCTTCAACTCCGCGTAAGAGAAATCTTCGTGCCCTCCGACGACGACTGCCCCCGCCGTCCCATCGGCGCCTCTTAAGACACGCCGCCCCACCGCTTCGACTTCCGAGCGAAGGCCGTTGCTTCCAACCACAAAGACCGGCGCATCCGCATTTTCTTTTTGAAGGTAAAGAGCGGCGGCGCGCCCCGAGGTGAGAAATTCCGACGGCTCGGCCGGAATACCGAGGCGGATCAGCTTCTTCGCATATTCGTTCGCCGTGTGGCGGGGATCGTTCGTGATAAAGCAGCGGCGCTTTCCCGCTTCCCGCAGCGCTTGGAAGGTCTCGGCGGCGCAGGGGGTGAGCTGATCGCCGAGATAGACGACGCCGTCGAGATCGATCAGGAAGTGGTCGAAGCGATCGAGAAGGCGTGTCATCCGTTTCGGGAGGGGAGAAAGTAAAAGTGATCGGTCGGCCCATGCCCATGGCCGATCGAGAGGCCGTAGCGGATCGCCTCGGTCACGTAGCGCTTCGCCTCTCCGATCGCCTCTTTCAACGGTTTTCCGTTCGCCATCTGCGCGGCGATCGCGGCGGAGTAGGTGCAGCCGGTTCCATGGGTGTTCTGGGATTCGATGAAGTCGGACCGGAAGAGGGTCACCTCGCGGCCGTCGAAGAGAAGATCCGATCCGCGCTCTTTCAGAAGATGACCCCCCTTGATCAGGACGGCGCGCCCGCCGAACGGGTGGATCTTTCGCGCCGCCTCTTCGGCCTCGGAGAGCGTTCGGATTTTTATCCCGGTGAGGAGTTCCGCCTCGTGAATGTTCGGGGTGATCAGCGCCGCGAGCGGGAAGAGGTCGGTCTTCATCATCGCGATCGCCTCCGGCTTCAGAAGCGGGTAGCCGCTCTTGGAGACCATCACCGGATCGACCACCAGATTCTGAGCCTGCAACTCCTTCAGAAGCGACGCCACCCGCTTGACGATTCCTTTCGAAGAGAGCATTCCGGTCTTCACCGCCGATATATTGAAATCGTCGAAAACCGCCCGGATCTGCGCCTCGATCACCCGAAGGGGCAGGTCGAACGCCGTGATGACCGTTTTGGTATTCTGGGCCGTGATCGATGTGAGGACCGAGAGGGCGAAGGCGCCGTTGGCTTGAATCGCCTTGATGTCGGCTTGAATGCCGGCGCCGCCGCCGGAGTCGGAGCCGGCGATCGTCAACACCTGCGCGATCGTCGGTCGCGCTTTGACTTCGATCGGGTGAGGAACGCTCTCTACACCGGCCATCGCTCTTCCCTCCAAGCCATCTCCCAGAACATCCACTCGTATCGGGAGCTGAGAACGAAATGGCTCTCCATCCGGAGCTTCTCGTCGGCGCCGGCGCTTTTCGCCCATAGATCGACCTTCTCGCAGATCCAGCGAGCCACTTCGGCGAATTCGGGGGAAGAGTAAAGGGCCAGCCAATTTTTATAAGGGTGTGTTTCGGCAGGGGCCCCTTTTTCGGTGAGATGACGGCCGACTTCCACGTAAATCCAGGCGCAGGGAAGCGCGACGACGGCGGTTTCGGCGAGGGAGCCGGTGGCGGCGACCTGAAGCATATGACGGGTATAAGCGTAATTCGTCGGCGCCATCGGAAGCGCCGCCATCTCCGCCTCGGTCATCTTCCAGAGCCGGCCGTACTCCTTGTGAAGTCCTCGCTCCACCTGGATCGTCTCGGCCGCCAGTTGGGTGAACTTCTGCATCGTTTCAACGTCGGTGCTCTTCTGGGCGGCGGCGGAGAAGACTTTCGCCAGATCAAAGAGGAAGAGCGAATCCTGAATGATATAGAACCGAAACTTCTCCATCGGCAGCGATCCATCGCCGAGCGCCTGAACGAAGGGGTGTTCCAATTGCGCGTCCCAGATCGGCTGGGCGAGCTTTTTAAGATGTTGGCTGAACATATCGCCTCCTTGCAATCAATCTAGAGGCCATTTTAAAAGAAGAGGCGATGCAATTGCAACCGAGAAGGGAGAGGAGAGCGCTCTGTTCGGAGGACGAGCTGCGCGGGTTTTTTTTAGTTTGCGTGATTGGCTTGCGACGGTTTGGCGGTGATGAACCAGTCCCAGAGACGAGGCTGGCCGTCGAAGCGCTCGAAGCTCCCCATCCGGCCGTTCCAGGGATAGAGGACTTTCTTGATCCGGATGTTCTTAAAGCCCGATTTCTTCAGACGATGCTTGATTTCGAACTCATAGAAGAATTTCTGCCGCAGGCCGTTGTCGTCATAGATCCCGCTGATGAAGTCGAACTTGCGGCGCTCCAAGATCCGCTTGGTCATCCAGAGGGCTTTTTGTTCGTCTCCGATTTTTTCGATCTCACGATCAAAGATGAGCGCGCCTTGATAGAGGATGACCTCCATCGAAGGGAAGATCGCCATCAAAGTTCCATTCCGGGTCAGCGTTTGATGGATCTCCGAGAGGATCATATCGATGCTGCGCGAAGAGGGAAAGAGGATCGAGTTGACCGCGACGGCGACATCGAACCGGTCGTAGAATTCGGAAAGATCGGTGAGGGAGGCGCGGTGAAAGGAGATGTTTTCGGCGTCGGCCCGCCTTTTGGCGGTTTCGATCATCCGCGGCGAGAAGTCGATTGCGACCACCCGCTTGAAGTGCGACGAGAGGAACGGCAGGAGGGGGCCGGTGCCGCAGCCTAGATCGGCCGCCGTTTGCTTCCGTCTGTTCGGAAGCGAGAGGATCGTCTCGAAAAGAGGATTGACCACCCCTTCTTGAAACGGCGTGATGATCTCCTGCTCGTAACGGTCCGCGATCTTGTCCCAATCCTTCACATCCATTAATACCAATATAGCATATCTTTAGACGGATAGAGGACGGTGCCTGTTTCTATCATCCCTTTAAGGTATTTATATCCGGGTCGGAAGCGACGGACGGCGATTGGATGAAGCGCCGTTGTCATTCCTCTCCTCTTGGAGATAGAATGGAGGGTCAGAGGGGGTGAGCTGGAATGAAGCGCGTTCATCAGCATGAGCCGGGGGGCTTCTACACGCTGGGGCATTCGACCCGGACGGAGGAAGCGTTTCTCGGCTTGCTGGCGCATTATCGGATCGACCGATTGGTCGATGTCCGCACCGTGCCGAAATCGCGCCGCGTTCCGCAATTTAACAAGGAACATCTTGCAGCGATTCTTCCCACCCACCGGATCGAGTATCTTCATCAACCGGCGCTCGGCGGACTTCGAAAGAGCAGCGATCCAAACTCTCCGAACAAGGGCTGGCGAAACGCGAGCTTTCGCGGCTACGCCGATTACATGCAGACGGAAGCCTTTGAGAAGGCGTTGGCAAACCTCATCGCGGAGCATTCCGGGAAGCGGGTTGCATTGATGTGCGCCGAAGCGGTTCCGTGGCGCTGCCACCGGATGCTTCTCTCCGACGCCCTCTCCGCGAGGGGCGTTTCGGTCTGCCATATCCTTTCGCTCACGGAGGCGAAGCCGCACGTGATGACCTCGTTTGCCAAAATCGAGGGAACAAAAGTCATCTATCCGGTCTCTCAAGATCAGGCGCTGCTTTTTTGATTCCGCTGACCTTTCGATAAAAACTTTGGAGAAGACCTTGAACTTTTCGCTCAGATCGATTATCTATAAACTGCTTTTGATCACGAAGAGGAGGAGCTTGAGATGAAGGTAAAGCCTTTGCAAGATTGGGTGGTGGTTCAGACAGACGAAGCCGAAGAGAAAAGCGCCGGGGGGATTTTTATCCCCGATGCGGCGAAGGAAAAGCCGGAGAGCGGAAAGGTGATCGCCGTCGGCGAGGGGAAAACGGTCGAAGAAAAGGACGCAAAGGGGAAAGTAAAAGAGAAGAAGTTCGTGAAGACCACCTTGAAGCCGGGCGATCATATTCTCTATGAGAAGTATGCCGTCCGGAGGGTTCAGGTCGATCAGGAAGAGGTGGTTCTGGTTCGTGAATCGGATGTCTTAGGTTATCTTGAGTAAATTATTTCAAGAACGGTTCGATGAAGACGCGATTCATTTTGTCTCATCTCTCCGCGCCAGGGATTCTGCTTGTGGAAGCGATCCGTTGAAAGGGTGGCGATCCAAAAGAGATCGGACGCGCTCCCGGCGTGGATCGATCTTTTTTTATCTTGTCTTCAGCCTTTTGATCGGCGCCGTCTCGTCCGCCTTTTCTGAACCGGCGGAAAATCGCTCTCCCGCCGACATTGAAATCATCAGCCATGAGTGGCGCCCCGATCAGGTGTGGGAGCTGATCGGAAAGACAAAATTTATTTGGAAAGCGACGCTCAAAAATCACTCGGACGTTCGCAAGCGGGTTTTTGTCTATTACGATCTTCTGGATGAGGAGAACAAACCGTTGGCGAGCAACGTGGCGAATAAGTTTGTAGAACCGCATCAGGCGACGGAGATTGTCTCCGACTCTTACATTAACAGCAACCTTCTTCCCCAGGTCAGGCGCAGCCGCGTGACGGTGAAGACCCGCTTTCCGGAATAGCGTTTCATAAAGAAATGGCCGGAGTTCCCGGCCATTTCTTTTTTTTATCTTGTCGCGTCTTGTTTCGCCGTTCTAAATTCCTTATGCCCTGCCGCGCTGTTCTCCGGTACGATAAGTGGTCGAACGATTTGTAAGGGAAGCGCCGACCGTGCTTGAAAAGATAAGGACCAAAACCCCGACGATGATCTCATTCCACATCGCGGGGCGAACATTGCTGTAACCGAGTAGGAAAGAAGAGATGATCAGCCAAAGGCCCAATATAAAGTTAATCCATGGAACGTAGTTCATCATTACACCTCCCTGCAAAAAAACTTTTCCTAGTTCGACGGAAGAAAATCATCCAAATGAAGATGACTTTCTCAATGGATTTAAGAGCAAAAGAGATGCCAGGCCGGATCGTCGTAGGTGCATGAAAATGGGGAAGGTCCCCTGCTGAATCGAAAATCTCGGAGAATATCTACACAGAATCTGATCGATTGATGAGAAAGGTTTGCTCACCTCTCTTGTCTTCACCTTACATCTCCAGGACAGACCGTTGCGTCCGCTTCGAAACCCGATGATGGCCGTGCATCTCCTCAACGCTTTTTGTGTAGAGGCCTTGATTTCTTGACATTTTATTACTGATTGAATGAATTGACTTTTCAGCCCCAAAAAGGCCAAAAAAGTATTGACAATGCTGGGAATGTGTGCTATAAGAGCGAATCTTCAAAAGAAATCGCATTGTTGTGCATCTGAAATCGTGTTGGTCCCGTTACATTTGGGGGGGTGTAGCCGGACTTTTTGCTCCAGTGCAGCCTGCTCTCGTCCGGGTCTTTGATCATCATTGCTGAGGGCGAGAAGGTGATCTCTGTTCATCATGATGCCACATTGTTCTCGCTTTTCTCGCTTTTATGGATCGGACGTATCGCCGTTCCTCCTATGCCGAATATCAACAGGGTTTTTCTCCCTGGCTCCATCCTTACATCACATGACGGATGGTGTGGTCACTTCTTCTAAAGTAATGAGGGATTAAAGATTGTTTGATAGAAAGCGTTTTATCCTAGCCTGCCTCCTTTTTTTTCTCTTTTTTAGCACATCGCTCACCGTCGAGGGGGCTTCTTCCAAGAAAAAGGAGCAACCCGCTGCTCCTCCTCTGTCCAAAGGAAATCCTGTCGAAGGAAAACATGTTTACAACCACTATTGTGCGGTCTGTCACGGCCTGACCGGTAAGGGAAACGGCGTCAACGCAGACAACCTGGATCCTCATCCCGCGAATTTGACGAGCAGTGAAGTGCAGGGGTTGAGCGATGGGGAAATTTATGAGGTGATCGAAAAGGGGGGGGCGGCGGTCGAGCTCTCCGTTGCGATGCCTCCTTGGGGGCGGACCCTCTCCGGCGAGCAGATTCGTGATGTGATCGCCTATATTCGGACCTTTTCGGGAAAGAGCGCTCCGGAGGCTGAAAAAGGGGTCCGGCTTTCTGACGTGAAGAGAGGGGGAAATGCAGATTGCCAAATCTGCCACATGAAGCAGGGCCAACCCCGCCCGATCGCCCCCAACATCGGCCATGAGGGGAGCAAGCTCAATCCTCAGTGGTTGTCCAAGTTCTTGAAAGACCCCGGAAGAATTCGTCCTGTCGGTTTCATCCCTCTGACCAAGTCAAAGATGCCGAATTTCCAATTGAGCGATGAAGAAATTAAGGCGTTGACCGCTTTTTTGATGACGCAGAAAGATGGCGGAATCTCGGCGGTGCCCCTTTCCGGCGCGAATCTTTCGGACGCCGGCGAGATCGAAAAAGGGAAGCGGCTCTTCACCGATAAATATGCCTGTGATGCCTGCCACAGAGGAAGTGGAGGGGATGCGGGTGGAATTGTCGGACCGAATCTTTCCGAAGCGGCCAAGCGCTTGAGGCCGGAATGGGTTTTCTTCTGGTTAAAGAATCCTCAGTCGATCCGGCCCGATGTCAACATGCCGAATTTCGGGATTCCGGACGCAGAGATTCGTTCGTTGATAGCGTATATTTACAGCTTGGGAGGGGGAATATCCCAGGTGGCTCAAGTTTCTGAGCCCCCTTCCAATCCCGAGTTAATCCAAAAAGGCGAAAAGCTGGTTAAAGATAAGAACTGTCTTGCATGTCATACCCTGGATCATTTTAACAGTCAGGAGAAGCGGCAGGAGAAGGGAACGGCAGCAGACCCTCGCTCCTAACGCCCGATTCACGATCATTGATTTCATTTTGGAATAGATGACATTCTTGTCGGATTTCACAAACATGGGGAAAACGATGACAAAAAAGGCGTTTGAAATTTTTCTTTTAAGCGTGGCTGCAATTGCTTTCGTGTTAACACCGCTTTTTGTTGGCGCACAAGAAGAAGAGGATAAGCCGATGAAGCCGGTTCCCAAAGCTTATGCAGACAAACATATGCCGAAGGGTTGGTGGAACGATCAAAAAATCATTGATGAGGGAAAGAAAATTTTTGAAACAGCGACACTGGAGTTTGAATACAAGGGGAAGAAGGAAGAGGTAAAAGAGGGTTGCTCTACCTGTCATTCAATCGACAAGGAAAAGGATCGGCCTAAGCAAAGAGGGGCGCGTGACTTTCGCGTCAGCAAAAAGATCAATGAATTTTCCGACAGCTATTGGTTCTGGAGAGTCTCGGAAGGGGTTCCAAAGACGAAAATGCCCGCCTGGAAAGATAAGTTGACCGAAGAGCAGCGCTGGAAGGTCATCGCCTACGAGCATACCTGGTCTCATGGAAACAAGCCGGAGGCGCATGAACATAAGGAGATCAAGGTATCGGTTGAGCCCTAAGCGATAGCAATAAAAGAAATGATTCTTTGACTCATAAAAATAGAATGGTCACAAGGGTCGCTTGGTCCGTTGGGGGAGACTGCGCTTCTTTAACTTAAACTGATCTTCGATCGGTTCTGCCTTCCTAGAGCCCGCATTCCGATGCGGTCTTCAACGTCGATGACGGTTGATCATGGTCGATAACGCATGGTCGATAACGAAGGATAAAAGACGAAGCAGCGGAAAAGGCGAAAAGGCTGGGGTAAAGCTGGGCTAAAGCTGGACTGGAATAGATCAAGGGTTGCCGGGTAGCGTAAGGAGGTTCCGCCATGGAAATTGAATCGATCAAGCCCTTGTTGGCGGTTGCCGTCTCTTTGGTGGGGGCGGTGTTCATCGTTGCAACCCGCAAAGACCCGAACGTTCGGGAAGGGTGCTCTCTCGTTACGGCGGTCTTGAAGTTTCTCATCGTCCTCACCATGATTCCCGAAATTCTTGCCGGAAAGAAACTCCATTATACTTTATTTTCTTTTCTCCCCGGGGTTTCGATCGAGTTCCGCGCCGATGCGCTTGGATTAATCTTCGCAATCACAGCTTCCTTCCTGTGGATCTTGACCACCCTTTACTCCATCGGCTACATGCGCTCCCTCAGCGAACATTCTCAGACCCGCTATTACACCTGTTTTGCGATCACCCTTTTTGCAACGCTGGGGTTGGCTTTTTCAGCGAATTTAATCACTCTTTTCGTCTTTTATGAGATCATCACCTTCATTACCTATCCTTTGGTGACCCACAGCGGGACGAAAGAAGCCTACGCTGCCGGGAACAAATACCTCTTTTACCTCTTGGCAACGACGAAGGCTTTTTTCGTTACGGCCATGTTTTTAACATATAACGTGACCAATACCTTCGATTTCCGCGCAGGCGGCGTCTTTCCCCCCGGAACGAGTCACACTTTATTAATGATCACCTTTTTTCTCTTCTTAGCCGGCCTGGGAAAGGTGGCGATAATGCCTTTTCATGCTTGGCTCCCTGCTGCCATGATTGCTCCGACGCCGGTGAGCGCTTTGCTTCATGCCGTGGCGGTCGTGAACGCCGGCGCATTCTGTGTGCTGCGAATTATATTCGATGTCTTCGGCGTGGAGTTGATGAGGGAATTGAATCTGGGAGTGATTACAGGGTTCATTGCCTCCTTCACGATCATCACGGCCTCGATTTATGCTCTGACCCGCGATAACCTAAAGGCCCGACTCGCTTACTCTACGATCAGCCAACTCTCTTATATGGTTTTAGGCGCGGCACTGTTGAGCCCCAGCGGGATGACGGGCGGCATCATGCATATCGCAAATCATGCTTTCGCAAAGATCACCCTCTTTTTCTGCGCAGGGTCGATCTATGTTGCCACTCACAAGACCAATATTTCTCAATTGAGCGGCATCGGGCGGAAAATGCCCTGGACCATGACCGCCTTCGCGCTGGCAACACTCAGTATGATCGGGATTCCCCCATCCGCCGGATTCCTGACCAAATGGTATATCATGAGCGGGTCCGTGGAGGCGAGAGAGCTCTCGTTTATTTTTGTCTTATTGACGAGTTCTTTTTTAAATGCTTGTTACTTTCTCCCTATTGTCCATAAGGCTTTTTTTGAGGGGGCCGAGGAGACGGAAAGGGAGCTTCCGAAAACACTCCATCCCATTCCGCAAAGCGTGGGGGCAGCGGCCGCCGGAATTCATGGAGAGCACTCCCATGTTGAGGGGCCGGTCCAAGAGCCGTCTTATTTCATCGTTGTTCCTTTACTCGTATGCGGAGTGCTCTCGGTGATCTTGGGAATGTATCCCGATCTCTTGTTGGACCTGATCAAACAGGTGATTCGATGAATTCGCAATTCGATCCTCAAATGATTGTCGCAGTGCCGATGATCCTGAATTTCAAATTTCCGGGAAGTGCCTGGTTGATGAAGGCCGAGGACCAATGAGGACCAATATGGAGTACGACCATGATTGAGTGGATCCATCCCGCCGCCCTCTTCTTCATCGCCGCAGCGCTGCTCTTTTTTGTTAAAGGAAAAGCGCAGCCATTCATTCTTCTCGGTACCCCTCTGCTCGGTTTCCTCTCCCTTCTGATTGCCCCCGAGGGCAATCACGGCACGATGACCTTCATGGGGCAGCAGCTTGTCTTCGGAAGGGTCGACCGCCTCAGCTTGGTCTTCGGTTATACCTTTACCATTATTACTCTGATCGGGATGATTTACGCGCTCCATATAAAGCAGGAGAGAGAGCACACGGCTGCTTTTCTCTATGCCGGAAGCGCGTTAGGGGTGACTTTTGCCGGTGATTTTTTCACCCTTTTTCTCTTCTGGGAGATCATGGCATTCTCCTCCGTCTTTCTGGTTCTCCTGAAGGGGGATAAATCGTCGAGCGCCGCAGGCATGCGCTATCTCATGGTCCATATCTTCGGGGGGCTTTGTCTATTAGGCGGGATTGTGATTTATGCCTATGGAGGGGGCGGGATTGCCTTTAATGCAATTCCTCATAAAGAGATGGAATTGGGACCGATCCTGATCCTGATCGGGTTCCTCTTGAATGCGGCCGTGCCGCCGTTGCATGCCTGGTTGCCGGATGCCTATCCTGAGGCGACCGTCACAGGCGTTATCTTTCTGAGCGCATTTACAACCAAGACGGCCGTTTACGCATTGATCCGCGGTTTTCCGGGCGGGATGCCGATCCTCATCATCGTGGGAACGGTGACCGCTCTTTATGGCATTATGTATGCCATGCTCGAGAATGATATCCGAAGATTACTCGCTTACCACATGATGAGCCAGATCGGATATATGGTGGTGGGGGTCGGCATCGGAACAGAGCTGGCCCTCAACGGCGCCGCCGCCCTGGCTGTTACAAATATCCTTTATAAAGCGCTCCTGCTGATGGGGATGAGCTCCGTCCTTTTCATGACCGGAAAGCGGAAAGCAACCGAGTTGGGGGGGCTCTATCGCACCATGCCGTGGACCTTCCGCTTATTTATGATCGGAGGGCTCGCCATCTCCGGGGCGCCGCTGCTCGCAGGGTTTATCAGCAAATCGATGGTAGTGACCGCCGCTTCGATCGATCCGAACCTGACCTGGGCGTACCTACTGTTAACGCTTGCCTCCGCCGGTACTTTCCTCTCGACCACGCTGAAGCTTCCCTATGCCGTGTTTTTGGGAGAGGATAAGAAGATCCCAGCGGCAGATCCTCCGAAAAACATGATTTTTGCGATGGGATTGGCCGCCTCCCTTTGTATCCTATTGGGTGTGTGGCCGGGCCTGCTCTATCGATTGCTTCCTTTTCCGATGGAGTACCATCCCTACACCTTGGAGCATCTGGTCGGCTCCTTACAGCTTCTCTGCGCGACCGCGCTCGGATTTGTCCTGTTCTTAAGCAAGTTTCATCTGGAAAATAAGATCAGCCTTGATACCGATTGGTTTTATCGAAAAGGGACGGCCGCGTTCCTTTGGCTGGCCAAGCGTTTTTAAAATTTGGACTCTATATAGAGAGGTTAGACGGGTCGTTCATGAATCCCCATACAGATCAGACGAGCTCTATGCGCAAGGAAGGTTCAATTTCCAAAACAGGGGATAATAAAGCTACCGGGCCGTCCGGGAATCACTCCGGTCGGCAAAAGGAGGTCGGCCTTCCGCTCGACCGGTATTTCGGCAAGCCGGAGCAGATTCAAAAGATCAAAACACCCCTCTATGCCACGCTCGGTTTTCTGGTGGTGATCGACCTCTTTGTTCACCGGGATCATGTCACATTTATCGGAGATTCGATTCCGGGGTTCAGCGCCGTCTACGGTCTGATCTCCACGGTGTTGATTATCTTCGCCTCTAAGGCCTTGGGGGCCGGCTTGATGAAGCGGGAGGATTACTACGACGATTAAGCCAATCAGTCCTCAGTCGCGTCTTTGTCGCGCCGATCTATCTTTCTGTTTTCGGTATTATTGTTGAAGCTTCGTTTTTTCTTATTAGGAACTGCGGATTAAATAAACCGTAAACGGGTCTTTGGAGCCGTTGAGATTTAAGGGGAGGTTTCCCATGACCTTCAAAAAAGTGATCCGACACCCGGTCGTAGGGGCGGGAATCCTTTTCACGGTTCTACTCCTGCTGCCTTGGACATCTCTCTTCGCTCAGGCCCCCTCCGCCGCCGTCGAATACCGCGATCCTTCCTGGATCAGCAGCCGAAATCTCATCTGGGTGATTTCGCAGGTCCATCTGTTGTTCGGCGGATTTGTACTCGGGGTGCCGATTTTCGCCTGGTTGTGCGAGGTGATCGGAGCTTGGTCGGGCGATCGGCGGTACGACCACCTGGCCAAAGAGTTCACCATCCTGATCACCGCCTGTTTTGAGATGACCGCCACCTTGGGGATTATCTTTCTCTTCTCTCTTCGCGTTCTCTATCCCAAATTGTGGACCTTCTTGACCGGCGTGTTTCTTCCAAGCTTCTATTTTTATCTCTTTCTCTTTTTGCTGGAAGGGATCGCCCTCTACATCTACGCGGCGAAGTGGGACGCCATGCAGGGGAAGGGGTGGAAGGCGACCCACATCTTCGTCGGATTCATCCTGAACTTCGTCGGCTTCTTCGTCATGATCGTGCCGAGCGCCTGGGCCTCTTTCCAAGCAAGCCCCGTGGTGTTGAACGACACGATGACCGCCTTGCAGCGGACCTGGGCCGCGGCGAACAATCCGACCTGGTGGCCGGTTAATGTCCATCGGATCGTGGCGAATGTCGTCCTGGGGGGATTTGTTTGCGGCGCCTACGCCGGGGTTCGCTATCTGGGGGCCAAAACGCAGGAGGAGCGGGAACATTACGACTGGATGGGCTATGTCGGGAACTTTATCGGGATCTTCGGACTCCTCCCGTTGCCGTTCGCCGGTTATTGGCTGATGCGCGAAGTCTACCAATATAATCAGCAGATGGGGATCACCCTCATGGGGGGGATTCTCTCCTGGCTCTTCATTCTTCAGGCCCTTCTGATCGGCGTCCTCTTTCTCGGCGCGAATTATTATCTCTGGCAAGGTCTCTTGAAGCGGACGGAGGATGGGGTCAAATACAAGCCATATATCATGATCATCCTCTTCACCCTTCTTTCTTGCCTGGGGGTTTGGATGACGCCGCACAGCTTGGTCGCCAGCTTGGAAGAGGCGCGGGCGATGGGGGGGAGCCATCATCCGATCCTCGGCGTTTTCGGGGTGATGTCGGCGAAGCTGACCGTGGTCAACATCATGATTCTGAGCAGCTTCATCAGCTTTCTTCTTTATTGGAGAGCGCAGCAGCAGATTACGGTCAAATGGGGGAAGGCGGCCCGGGCCTTCGAGGTCGTCCTCTTTACGGTGGCGATCATCGGCGTGATCGTCCTCGGGATTTACGGTTACTTCGTTCCCTCTATTATCCGGGTCAACTATCTCTCCGTGGCGCAGGTGATCGCGGTTCTCACCGTATTGATCTTGGTGACGCCGATGACCGGGATGATGCTCCGGGGAGCCAAGATGACCGGGAAGATGACCTGGGGGGTGATGCCGCCCAGCTCGCAATATGCGCTGGTTCTCAATGCGATCACGGTGGTTCTGACGATGAGCCTGATGGGGTATGCCCGTTCCGCCTCGCGCGTTCACTGGCATGTCTACGGCGTCGTGGAAGATACCACCCCCTATGCGTATACCCCTCCGCTCGGAACGGCGGCCTTTCTTTTTTCGGTGAATACCCTTTTGTTCTTTTCGCTGGTCGCCTTCATCTTTTGGGTCACCACCCGGACCGTCCGTTATAACGGGTTCTGCACGCAGTACTTTTTCATCGCCCCTTTCTTTGAGTGGCTTGTTTCTCTTCCCGAAAAGATCGGCGCGCCGAAACCGACCGAAGCGCCCCAACCCAAATATTTCCGAAAGGTGGTGGGGGTGGTTGTTGGGTTCCTGGCGGCGTTTACGTGGGCCGGCTTTATGGTTCCACAAAGTGTGGGGCTCCCCCCGACCAAGGCGAAGCTCGATGTCGCCGCAATTAAAACCGATAAAGATCTGGCGAAGCATGGACAGAATCTTTTCTTCGGCAAGGGGCAGTGCGCTCTCTGTCATACACTCGGCGCGGAAGCGGGCCGGTGTCCCAGCTTGCAGAATGCCGGCGCGCGTCTGACGCGCGAATTTCTCTATGAGACGCTGACGAAGCCCGATGCCTATATCAAGCTTGACTTTGAAGAGGTCGAGCCGAAGAGATTTCCGGCTCGGATGCCGAAAATTAACAAACCGCCGATCGGTCTGTCGGAGCAGGAGATGCTGACCGTGATCTCCTTTATTCAAAGCTTGGGTGGAAAGGTGACGGTCAGCCCGGCGGAACTCTCTGCGTTGGAGCAACCGACGCCAGCCCCCGAGCCGGCGGGCGGGCAGCCGGCTCCTCCTCAGAAGGATCTGATCCAGCAGAGCCACCGAGAGGTGGAGAACAAAGGATCGTAAAAAGAATTCCGTTGGAAATGCAAAGAACGATTCTTCTTGGATTCCTTCTCCTGCTTGGGTCGGTTGCAGCCTGCGGTTCCAAGGGGGATGAGAGACTTGATTTCAGCGCAATCTCGAATGAAAAAGAGCTGGTCCAGGTCGGGCAGAAGATTTTTTTCGGAAAAGGCCAATGCGCTCTCTGCCATACCCTCACGGGAGAGGGGCGCGGCAAATGTCCCGATTTGCAAGGAGCGGGGGCGCGCCTGACACGCGAATTTATCTACGAAACGCTGACGAAGCCCGATGCCTATATCAAGCTCGATTTCGATTCTCCTGAGTCAAAGAAATATCCGGCGCGGATGCCGACGATCAACAAGCCGCCGATCGGGCTGACGGAGCAGGAGATGCTGACCGTGATCTCCTTCATTCAGAGTCAAGGAGGAGAGGTGACGGTTCGCCCGGAGGAAGTGGCGAAGGGGCAAAATCGGTCATTATAGATCATCGAGATAGATCATCGAATGACTCAGTGGTAAAGGTGGTCGCATGGACAAAATAAAAAAAGAGAAAGTCCCTCCCGGAGTGAGAGTGGCTCTGGCGCTGTTAGGATTCTATCTTGTCCTGAAATTTGTGGTTCGTCCTCCCCTTCCGTTCAGCGTCATTTTTATGTATATGTGCATGGCGCTGGTGGGGGCCACGATGTATTTGACCCTGTTTTATAACATCAAGGACGCGGTCATCACCCCGATTTATACCTTTTTGGGAGGGGGGGTCGAGGGCGGAATGGCCAAGGGGGGACGCTATGTTCTCCTGGTCGCCATGCCGTTGGTTGTTTGGTACGGATCGTATGAAAAATTTAATAAAAAAATGGAACCGCCGCTCGATCCGCGGGTCATTCATCCCGCCCCTCCGGTGGAGTTCACCGGTCTTTATAACCCCTACCGGGTCGAAGACAAAGATTTATTCCGGAAGAACATTGAGGACGGGAGGAGAATCTATTATCAAAACTGCATCTTCTGCCATGGAGACCTCCTCGACGGAAATGGGATCTGGGCGTACGGATTCAATCCAAAGCCGGCCAATTTCCAAGATCCGACCGTTCTCCCGATGCTTCAGGAGTCATTCCTTTTTTGGAGAATCAGCACCGGCGGGATCAGTCTTCCGCAGGAGTCGACCCCATGGAGCTCGGCGATGCCGAAGTGGGAAGATATGCTGACCGATGAGCAGCGGTGGAAGGTGATTCTTTTCCTCTCCGACTACACCGGATTTTCGCCCAGAACGTGGGAGTAGAAGGAGGGTCGTCCGTTTTAATGAGGAATCCAATGGTGAAAATCACGCGATATGGATTTGCTCTCTTTCTGGTCATCGGGGCGATGGTCTCATCCGTCCGGGCCGAAGAAGCTCCTCCCGCCGAGCAGAAGAAGGGAACGGAGGCGAAAGGGGAGGTGAGTGTCCAGCTCGGCAAGGCCGTTTATACCAAACGGTGCTGGGGATGTCACGGAGAGACCGGGGCGGGGGATGGTCCGGCGGCGGAGCGGTTTAAGCCGCGACCACGGGATTTCACGAAAGGTCTTTTCAAATATAAGACGACGAAGCATGGAAGCCTTCCGACCGACGACGATCTGATCAAAGTGGTGACCCACGGCCTTCCCGGCACCGGGATGCCGGCCTGGGGAACGCTTTTGAAAGAGAATGAGATCCGCTCGGTGGTTCAGTATGTTAAGACGTTCATTCCCCAATCTGAGAGTATATCCCCCCCTCAGCCGATCACGATCGGAACGGAGCTCAAGCCTTCAAAAGAGAGCATTGAACGGGGGAAGGACCTCTTTAATAAAGTCGGATGCATCATGTGTCACGGCCCGGAAGGCCGGGGGAACGGTCCGCTGGCGCCGACGCTGAAAGACAGTTGGGGACGTCCCGTCCAGCCCCGGAACCTGACCAAAGGGTTTACTTTCCGTGGGGGGAATGAGCCGAAGGATATCTATACCCGAATCAACACCGGATTGATGGGAACCCCCATGCCGTCGTTTGAGAAGACCCTCGATAATGAGAAGAGCTGGGATCTCGCCAACTATGTCAACTCTCTCTCTCAATATCCGGGAAGAAATCCGAATTGGGATGTCGCCGTGATCGCGAAGCCGGTTTCCGGAGAGGTCGCCGACGGACCCGAAGATCCCCGTTGGGGAAATCTGCCGCAGTTTAGTTTTCCGCTGGTGGGGCAGGTCACGATCGATCCCCGCATGTTCACCCCCACCGTCAACATGGTCACGGTAAAGGGGATGTACAACGAAAAAGAATTTTCGCTCCTTCTGATCTGGGATGATCCGACGAAGAGTGTCGCGACCCCCCCCGCCGGCGATGCGGTTCCCGAAGTCTATGACGACGCGATCGCGATTCAATTTCCAACCAAACTCTTAGAAGGGACCAAGAAGCCCTATTTCATTATGGGGGATCTCAACAATCCCGTCTACGTCGCCCGTTATAATGCCGCGAAGGATCGGGTCGATGAGTTCAATGCGAACGGGACGGAGGTCCGGGTCGGCCTTCGCATCAAGCCGCAAGAAGAGGCGCATTGGCAGTTCAAGGGAAAGGGAACCTATACGAACGGCCAATACCGAGCGGTCTTCAAACGGCCGCTCGTCACCGAGGACAAAGAGATCGATCTGCAGATCGAGCCGGGAAAGTTTTACCCCATCGCTTTTACCGCCTGGGACGGCTCGAACGGGGAGCATGATGCGCAGCGGTCTCTTTCGGCGTGGTATTCCCTATTGCTTGAAGTCCCCCCCTCCAAGGATCGCTTCATCTATCCGACCCTCTTTTTGATCGTGGTGGTCGGCATCGAGTGGTGGATCACCCGAAGTTATCGGAACGGGAATGGAAACGGAAAGCAGAAATGATGTTTCTTTGTTGGAAAGGAAGTCGGCGTAATGGCTAAGAAACTACAATTTGTGCTGATCCCGGCACTCATTCTTGTCATCGGTGGGGCGGCCTATTCGTTCTTGTTTGAAGATAAACATATCGCCGAGGGAAGACATCTCTACGATCGATATTGCAGCCCCTGCCATGGACCGAAAGGTCAGGGCGATGGATATAATGCAAAGAACCTCGATCCCCATCCGCGTGATCTGACCGATAAAAAAGAACAATATATGGTCAAATTGAGCAATAAGGAAATTTACGACGTCATTGACAAGGGGGGACGCGGGGTAGACCTCTCCGGAATGATGCCGGCATGGGGAAAAGTTTTTTCCGAAGAGGAGATTTGGTCGCTCGTCGCATACATCCGCACCCTTCATCCGTACAAAGGGGAGAAGGTGAAGTTCGATAAGGACAAACCGTATTCGACGATCCGGCCCCGCGCCCCTTCGGTCCAAGAAAACGAATTCCGCACCCTTATGGAAGCCAAAGTCACCGATGATGCGAAAAAACAGGAATTCATCGACAGAGGGAAGGAGCTCTTCGAAGAGTTCGGCTGTATCGCCTGTCATCAGATCGGTAAAAAAGGGGGAACGCTCGGTCCTTACTTAACGCGAGCCGGTTTTATGCTACAACCGCAATTCATTTACCGATGGATTCGCAATCCGCAATCGTTTAAGCCGAAAACGCGGATGCCGAATTTGGGATTGTCGGATGAAGAGGCGTTGGCGGTTACCCTTTATTTGAGCTCTCTCCATGGGCCTCCTGTGATGCCGGACGGGGTAACCCCTTATGAAGAAGGAACAGGGCCTGGGAAAAGTTAACTGAACACGCACGCGCATCGCATGGTTCGCTCTCGCTCACGATGTGAGTAGAGGCGCTTTGCGCTTCCTTACTTGTGGGCACATTCCCTGCCGCTTCTGCCCCAAAGGAGGGGTCCTTTGGGGACCCTCTGGAAGAGAGGCGTGGGTTAGACGCGCGAATACAACCGGGATCGCGAATCCAATTCAGTTACGGCATCTGAATGGCGTCAGCGAGGGGCCGCTTCCATCTTCACGAACATCGATACGATATTTACTTTTTAGGTTTCTCCCTGCCGCGGCGGGTGGCTTATGAGTCTTGACCCTTTACACGAGAAGAGCCGTCCTTAAGAACGCTTTCTTGACTCGGGAAGCGATCGCGGCGGGAGAAAAATTTTAAAGAAGCACGGGGCTTTGCCAGCGGGGGATCCGCGAATAGAAGTCGCGCGTTGTCGATATCGCATTAGCGATAGAGCGATATAGGGACCGCGCTTGCTCGAAACTCCGTTTCGAGCAACGTCTTGAAAGGGGGAACGGCCCATTCATGGGCAAGGAGGAAAAAGCGTCGGGATTGTTGACATATTTCTTTCGCTGATTTATGATACGGCGACTTAACTCTTCCCGAACTGTCACTTCGGGAAGACTATCCTGACGGAATGTGATTTGATCTTCCTTATTTTTATTCTTTCTCTCATAACGCTTTCTCCCAAGCCCGCTCTTGCAACACACGAAGCCGACCATCGATATGTTGTTTCCGGTTATGTTCGGGACGCGGAGGGAAACGCCCTGAAGGGCGTTGATCTGTTCCTGGAGCATAAGGGGGGGCAAAAAGAAAAAGCGACCACGAACAGTTATGGCTATTACGAGGTCCTTTTTCATCTGCATGACGATAATCTCGGTGATGAGATTACCGTCACAACGGGAAAAGAAACCAAAAAAGTCACCGTCTCATTTACTCCCGGTGACAAGGTCACCTTCCGAGGAGCGACCGTTGACTTCGGCGCCCCTGCGAAAGGTTCCGCAAGCTGGGTTTATTGGACAGGCGGATTCGGTCTTCTGATCGTCTTCGTTTATTTCGGGCTTTTCAAGAAGAAAAAGAAGAAAAGGAAAGAGGCCCCGCGTAAGAAAAAAAAGTGAGATTTTTTGTTTCGGTTCACATCAATAATGGAACAACCTCCGCGTGATCGCGGTGGGGAGGAGGTTCGGATATGAATCCCGGTGGTAAAAAAGAGGGTCCGCAGAATCCGCAGCAGGCGGCCGATGTAAGCCGAAGGCGGTTCTTCACCCTCATGGGACTCGGAATCGGTTGGGGCGGCTTTGCCGCGGCACTCGGGGGGACCGGCATCGGAGCTCTTCGATATATGTTTCCAAATGTCGTTTATGAGCCGCCGACGGTCTTTAAGATCGGAAAGCCGGAAGATTATGGAATCGGGGTTGATAACAAGCTGAAGAAAGAGCGCCAGATCTGGGTGGTCCGAAATGAGCGTGGAATTTATGTTCTGGTGGCGATCTGCCGGCACCTCGGCTGCACCCCCAACTGGTTCGATGATCAGAAGCGTTTCCGATGTCCCTGTCATGGAAGCATCTATGATGTGGCCGGCAATGTCGTCGGGGGGCCTGCGCCTCGAACCCTCTGGAGAGCCGGCCTCTCGTTGGACCCGGTCGATGGTCAAATCGTCGTCAATTTCAACCAGCGTCAAGATCCCGATCCGAAGGGGACCGATGAAGGGTTGATGGTCGATGAAAGCAGTCGGGAAGTTCCCCCGTTCTTCTTGAAGATTTAGCGGGACAGCGTGGAACAGTGCATATGAAGGAGAGCGATTCGGAATGAATAAGTTACTCGATCAGATTCGGGAGAACGTGACCCAGACCCAAGTCTGGAAGTCGATCTTCCGTCACGGTTTTCCGAACAACGACCCCAATCGGGCGTTGGTCATGTTCAGCAATGTCATCCTCCACCTCCATCCGGTTCGCGTCCGCCGCGGCGCGTTGAAGATCAAATTCACCTGGTGTTTGGGAGGGTTGACCTTTTTCTTCTTTGTGATGTTGGCGATTACCGGTGTCTTCCTGATGTTTTATTACGTCCCCGATACCCGGCGGGCGTACAACGATATTAAAGATTTGGGAACGGTGATCTACTTTGGCAGCCTCTTTCGAAACCTCCATCGGTGGTCGGCCCATGCGATGGTCTTCTCCGTCTGGATGCACATGACCCGGGTCTTTCTGACCGGATCGTACAAGCCGCCGCGCGAGTTCAACTGGGTCGTCGGTGTGATCTTGCTGGTGGTCACCCTGGTGATGAGCTGGACCGGTTATCTTCTTCCTTGGGACCAGTTGGCCCTCTGGGCGGTTACCGTCGGAAGCAAAATGGCCGAGGCGACCCCCTTCGTCGGCAATGCCGGACCGTTCGGACCGGAGCTGGGAATGGGGGTCGATAATGATGTTCGGTTTGCCCTGCTGGGAGGGACGGTTGTCGGGCAGAGCGCGCTGCTTCGCTTCTACGTTCTGCATTGTCTCGGGTTGCCGTTGGTGATGGCCCTCTTCATGGCGGTCCATTTTTGGAGAATTCGGAAAGACGGATTTTCGGGACCTTTGTAAGAACATGGGGTCGGGTGCCGGGGCCGGGGGTCGGCAAAAGAAGCTTCTTTCACCGATCCCCGGCCCCGAACCCCTGGCCCCCATTTTCACTGAGGAAGAAACATGGCTGAAAAGGAAACGACGCTTGGAACCCTTCCGAAGCGTGATGGAAACTCCGGCGGGCTGGCCGCTTTAATCAAGAAAACAGCCGCCGAGAAGATGGGGCCGGAAGATCATGTCCTGGTCTGGCCGAACCTGGTTTACATCGAGTTGATCTCGATGCTGGTTGCGGTCGCCTTCCTTCTCTTTCTCTCCCTCGTTTCGCCCGCCCCCCTCGAGGAGCTCGCGAGCTCGGATACCACGCCGAACCCGACGAAAGCCCCCTGGTATTTTCTCGGTCTGCAAGAGTTGTTGGTCTATTTCGACCCCTGGCTGGCCGGGGTGGTGCTCCCTTCTTTGATTATCGTTGGATTGGTGCTTCTCCCTTATATCGATCCCAATCCGAGGGGGAAAGGATATTACACCTTCTCTGAAAGAAAATTCGCCGTTTTAGGATTCTGCTTCGGGCTCGCCCTCTGGTATATCTTGATCGTCATCGGCGTCTGGTTCCGGGGGCTCGATTGGTCTTGGTACTGGCCATGGGATAATCCGCATCACCATAAGCCGATTACCGGCGGCCTCGTCGATTTGGAGGTCATTCTTGGAAAGATGCTCGGTTTGAGCAGTACCCCGCTGGTCACCCTGGGGCGTTATGGCGTGACGATCGCCAACTTGATGACCTGGGCCTTATTCCTCGGCTATTACGCGGTCGGTTTCAGCATTCCCTTTATCTTCCTGAGAAAGTTTTACAATTCGTTGGGGTTTGTCCGATACAACCTGATGATGTTTTTCTTCCTCTCGATGCTCGGCGTTCCGTTGAAGATTTTTTTGAGATTGCTGGCCGGCATCAAATATGTGCTGGTGACCCCCTGGTTTAAGATTTAGAATAAAAGAATTTGGAGGGAATCATTATGAATGACCGATTGGGAATCGGGATCTTCCTCACGGTCGGAACCCTGCTGATCATGGGATTTTTTGTCGGGTTCACCATCTGGCTTGAGAATTCTTTCAAAAAAGATAAGCAGAAAAAATAGAAAGGGCTCGATCCGATCATGGTAAAGCACGCTTTATTTGCAATCTTCAGCGTCCTGGTTCTTTTCCAGCTCGGGATGTTTGCCTACCGCGAGCAGAACCAGGAGTGGAAGAAATATCAGGCCGCCTACTACCAAAAGCTCGCCAAAGCGACGAACGATCCGAAGGTGGCCGGCACCCCGCTGCGGGTGAAGCAGATTTGGAACGACCGGCTCAACCGCGCCGATCGTTGCATCACCTGCCACGGCGGTATTGATAATCCGGCCTTCGAGAATGAGCCGCAACCATACAAAACGCATCCCAACTTTTCCAAAGAGGGCTATATCTCCAAGCACCCCTTCGAGAAGTTCGGTTGCACCATCTGCCATGAAGGAGACGGTCAGGCGGTTACGGTGGAGAAGACGCATGGCGTCGTTCATCACCTCGACCGTCAGCTGCTGACCGGCCCCTACGTCCAGGCCGCTTGCACCAAATGCCACTACGAGCTCTACTCACGCGACGTCTACTGGCCCGAAGCGAAGACCTTGATGGAGGGAAAGCGGCTGGCGAACGAGCTCGGCTGCGTTGCGTGCCATGCGATTCGCCAATTGGGGAGCAACGCGACCTTGGGGCCGGAGCTCTCCTCGATGGGGAGCAAGACCGAGCTTGCATTCTTTTTGGTCCACGATTACTCCAGGATCAAATCGAAAGACCATCTGACGCGCGTCTGGGAGTTTGAGCACTTCAAAGATCCGCAGAAAATCGTGCCGGGGACGCCCGACGCGCCCAATCCGAAAGATCGGACCCCCCCCACCATCATGCCGAATTGGGGGCTGACCGATGAAGAGGCGACCGCCCTCACCGTGTTTGTCCTCTCGCTCCGGGATCCAAAGGTGGAGCGAATCCCGAGGGAGTATCTCCCGAAGGTCGAGGAGCATGGCGACTTTCTCCAGTATCGACAATAAGCATTGAACGAAAAAAGCCCCTGGTTCTCAAGCGCCAGGGGCTTTTTTTGTTTTCCGAAGATCAAACAGCGGTCGGAAGGATTAAACCCTTTTTAGAGCAACCATCGCGAGGGGCGGGAGGGTGATCCGGACCGAGTAGGGACGTCCATGGGACGGGATCGGTTCGGTATGGACCCCTCCTCCGTTTCCCAAGTTGCTTCCGCCATAAAAAGCGGAATCGCTGTTGAGCCGCTCCTGCCAGTAGCCCTCGGCGGGGACGCCGATCCGATAATCGAGACGGGGAACCGGGGTGAAGTTGAAGATAAAAACGACCGACCGGTTTGGATCATCCCCCCGGCGCAGAAAGCTGAGGGTGCTCGCCGCCGAATCGTGCAGATCGATCCATTCGAAGCCGGTCGGATCGAAGTCTTTCTGATAGAGCGCCGGCTCTTCGCGATAAAAATGATTCAGATCGCGGACCCACTGCTTCACCTGCTGGTGAGGAGCATATTGCAAGAGGTGCCAATCGAGACTCCGATCGTGGTTCCATTCGTTCGATTCGCCGAACTCGCCCCCCATGAAGAGGAGCTTCTTCCCGGGATGCGCGTACATATATCCGAAGAGGAGCCGTAAATTCGCAAACCGCTGCCAATCATCTCCCGGCATTTTGTAGAGGAGCGGGCCCTTTCCGTGGACCACCTCGTCGTGGGAGAGGGGAAGGACGAAGTTCTCGGAGAAACCGTACCAGATGCTGAAGGTGAGCTGACCGTGGTGGTATTTTCGATGGATGGGATCTTTCGAAAAGTAGGAGAGGGTGTCGTGCATCCATCCCATGTTCCACTTCATCCCGAAGCCGAGTCCGCCGAGATAGGTCGGGCGGGAGACCATCGGCCAGGCGGTCGACTCCTCGGCGATCGTCTGCACGTCGGGAAAGTTTCCGTAAATGGCCTCGTTGAATCGCTTCAGAAAAGAGATCGCCTCCAGATTTTCCCGCCCGCCGTACATGTTCGGAATCCACTCCCCCTCTTGGCGTGAGTAATCGAGGTAGAGCATCGAGGCGACGCCGTCGATCCGAAGACCGTCGATGTGGTATTTCTCCAGCCAGAAGAGGGCGCTGCTGATCAAGAAGGCCTGGACTTCGTTTCGTCCGTAGTTGAAGATGGCGCTGTTCCAATCGGGATGGAATCCCTTTCTCGGATCGGCATGCTCGTAAAGATGGGTCCCGTCGAAGTAGGCGAGGCCGTGTTGATCGGTCGGGAAGTGGGAGGGGACCCAATCGAGAATCACGCCGATGCCGTTCTGATGGAGGGTGTCGATCAGATACATCAGATCTTGCGGGGTTCCATACCGCCGGGTCGGCGCGAAGTATCCGGTCGTCTGATAGCCCCAAGAGCCGTAGAAGGGATGCTCCGTGATCGGCATCAGCTCGACATGGGTAAAGCCGAGCGCTCGGAGGTATTCGGCCAGCGGTTTGGCGATCTCCCGATAGGTGAGGGGCCGGTCCCCCTCCTCCGGGACGCGCCGCCAAGAGCCGAGGTGCATTTCGTAGATGGAAAGAGGCGCATTCATCCGATTGCGTTGCGCGCGCTCCGTCATCCAGTCGGCGTCGCTCCATGGATAATGAAGTTCCCAGACGACCGACGCGGTGCGAGGGGGGATCTCCGTGGCGAAGGCGAACGGGTCGGCCTTTTCGACCGTGTACCCCAGGTGTCTTGAGGCGATGTGATACTTATAAAGGGCCCCCAGGCCGATCCCGGTAAAGTATCCTTCCCAGACCCCCGATCCGTCCGGACGGACCTGCAGAGGGTGCGTTGCGGGGCTCCAGTCATTGAAGTCGCCGATCACCGAGACATATTCCGCATTCGGCGCCCAGACGGCAAAGTGAACCCCTCGGACCCCTTCCTCCTCCACCCGATGCGCGCCGAGTTTTTCATAGAGCTTAAAGTGGCTCCCCTCTTTCAAAAGATAGATGTCATGGTCGGTAATGAGGCCGGGGGGCGGAAGCGTCTTTTGCATTCGTTCCTTTCCACTCATTCATGAACCTCCAGCAGATGCGTTATCCCTTTGAGCGGGATCATAATCCATTCGGGACGATTATTCAATTCATAAGCGATTTCATAAATCGCTTTATCCAATAAAAAGGTATGGAGCAGAATGTCGATCTCTTCCCGCTCTTTCGGGATAAAGGGAGCCGCTCCGGCGGTGTCGAGATAAGATCGAAGGAAGGCGCCCGCGGTATACCGGTACCACAAATCGGCCCAGGGCTCGAGCACAGGGATATCTTCCGGTCGAATCGACGCCTGCGTGATCAGCCCGCTGTAGGCCTTGTAATGAAATGATCGGATCATCCCGGCGACATCCCGGAACGGAGAGCGCTTGAGTCGCCGCTCGCTGAGCGGCCGCGCCGGCTCTCCCTCAAAGTCGATGATGTAGAAGTCGTTCCCGGTGTAGAGGACCTGTCCCAGATGATAGTCTCCGTGGATTCGGATTTTCAGCGTCGAGATCTTTTTCTGATAAACCGATTTGAACCGCTCCAGGATCGACCGCTCCCACCCCAAGATCTCCTGCGCTTTGATTTGAACCGGATCGGGCAGCTCTTTCAATCTCTTTTTGAGAAGTTGAAACGTCTGTCTCGCGTGGCTCTGCATCGATTGATAAATCGAGCGTTGATAGAGAAGGGTATAGGGCTCCGGCGCGAAGCAAGGGTCTTCCGTCTGCGAAGAGAGGGCCAGGTGGAATTCGGCGGTTCGCTTTCCAAGCAGGGCCGCCATCTCTAGATGAATGCTCCCGATCAATTCGAGCAGCAGCGGCGGCACTTCTTGATAGGCGGTCTGAAGAAAGGAGAAAGGGGCCTTCGGGATTTCTTTCACCTCGCCTCGTTTCGAGAGGACCCGCTCAAAGTAGCGCTCCACCGCATTGACCATGTACCGCCAGGCATCCCCCTCGTTCTGAACGAATCCCTGAAGCAAGCCGATCACCATCGGCTCCGCCCCCGGCTTGCGGTACTCGACCGCCCCGGCATACGGAGGGATTCGGGAGAGGAGATTGCGCTCTGTTAAGAAGCGGCCGACCTCCAGATCGGGGTTGATCCCTTCATCGATACGACGGTAGAGTTTAAAGAGAAAAGTCTGTCCAAAGAAAAAGGAGGAGTTGGTCTGCTCCCCTTTCAAGACCTGAGAGGAGAGGGGGCCCGCCGCGGCCGCCGCCGACGCTTTGAATCGGCTTCCATGGGAGGCGACGAGCTCGCCGTGCGCCCCTTTGATCCGCTGCCTTTTAGAGATCATCGAGAGAAAACACGCCCGGAGCGCTTCGTTGTAAATCCCATCGTAGAGGACCCCTTCTTCGGTCGGACTTACAAAGCGGGCGATCACGCTCTGAGGGGCCTCTTCGGCGATCCGCGCCGCCGCCTCTCCGGCAGCGAAGGCGGTCGGAAGAAGATAAGTTTCCGGCATTCCCTCCGTATACTCGATCTGTAACAGAAGCAGATGCCCGGTCGATCCCTCTTTTCCGATCGGAATATTTTCCGCGATCTGAAGCGATTCGATCTGTCTTGCTTTTGCGCCGAACCATCGGCATCCGACGATGTAGGCTGGGAGGATCGTCCGTTCCAGGGTTTGCTTCCCTCTCCCTTCGAGGACATTCTGCCAGTCGAATTCGAGATGGATTTCGGGAACCGCCCGCTTGCCGTCGGGCTGCATCGACGCTTCTTGTTTCCGGAGCAGAAAACGGTAGTAGCCATAAGGACCGAGGGTGACGACATAATGCCCGTCGCGAATGGCCGGAAACCGATTCCGGCTGAAGAGCGTTTCGGGAATATAACCGACAAATCGGGAAAGGTCGAGCTCGACAATCTGGGAGTGACGGGAGAGATTGATCACCACCAAAATGGTTTCCTCCTGATATTGCCGCAGGAAGGCGAGGACCTTGGGGTTATCGGAAAAAAGAAACTCGATGCTCCCTCGCCCGAAGGCTTTATAGTACTTGCGGGTCGCGATAAATCGCTTCATGTTCCAGAGGAGCGAGGAGTGGTTCCGCTCTTGGTTTTCGACGTTGACCGATTCGTAGTGATACTCCGGATCGATAATCGCCGGAAGATAAAGCCGGTGGGGGTTTGCTCGCGAGAAGCCGGCATTGGTGTCGCCGCTCCACTGCATCGGTGTTCGAACGCCGTTTCGATCGCCGAGATAAAAATTATCCCCCATCCCGATCTCATCGCCGTAGTAGATCACCGGCGTTCCGGGAAGGGAAAAGAGAAGGACATTCATCAATTCAATCTTCCGCCGATCATTTTCCAGAAGCGGGGCGAGCCGCCGGCGGATCCCGAGATTGATCCGCATTTTGGGATCGCGCGCGTAGATACGGTACATGTAATCGCGCTCCTCATCGGTGACCATCTCCAGCGTCAGCTCGTCATGGTTCCTCAAGAAGATCGCCCACTGGCAGTTTTCCGGGATCGACGGGGTCTGCTCCAAAATATCGATGATCGGGAAGCGGTCTTCCATCCGAAGCGCCATGAACATTCGGGGCATCAGCGGGAAGTGGAAGGCCATGTGGCAAGCGTCTCCCTTGCCGAAGTAGGCGACCGCGTCTTCCGGCCACTGATTCGCCTCGGCGAGAAGCATCTTGTCTTTGAACTTTTGATCGACCCGAGCCCGAAGCTGCTTCAAAAAGGCATAGGTCTCGGGAAGGTTCTCGCAGTTGGTCCCCTCCCGTTCATAGAGGTAAGGGACCGCATCGAGTCGCAGACCATCGACCCCCATCTCCAGCCAGTGCTCCATCACCCGAAACATCTCTTTTTGAACGTGCGGGTTGTCGAAATTGAGGTCGGGTTGGTGGGAGTAAAAGCGATGCCAATAGTAGGCCTTGGCCACCGGGTCCCAGGTCCAGTTGGACGTTTCGAAATCTTTGAAGATGATTCGGGCATCTTTATATTTTTCCGGCGTGTCGCTCCAGACGTAGAAATCGCGCCAAACCGAGCCCGGCTTGGCCCGCCGCGCCCGCTGAAACCAGGGGTGTTGATCGGAGGTGTGGTTGAGGACCAGCTCGGTGATCACGCGGATTCCCCTCTGATGGGCCTCCTTCAGAAATTCCTTGAAATCACGAAGGGTCCCATAATCGGGATGAATGTTAAAGTAATCGGCAATATCGTACCCGTCATCTTTCATGGGGGAAGGATAGAAGGGGAGGAGCCAGATCGCGGTAATTCCCAACTCCTTCAGATAATCGAGCTTCTGCGTCAGCCCTTTGAAATCACCGATCCCATCATTGTTTCCATCAAAGAAGGCTTTGATATGGAGTTGGTAAATAATGGCGTCTTTGTACCAGAGCGGCTCTTCTTCGAGTCCCGGGTGTTGATCGGGCATTCACAAGCCTCCTTACATGAACGGATCAAAATCTTTTCCTTCAATTTTTCGACGGACCCGGAAGAGGTGCGCCGGGAGAACGGCCGGATCGAGCCGGACATAATTCCATTCCCCCTGCCAGAGATAACGGACATTTGTGATCAGGTCGTGCAGCTGATAACTCTCCGTCGGTCCGATGCCGAGCGCGTGGATCGGAACCTGGACCCACCCATCTTGCGGATGGTGCGGATTAAGATTGACCGCGACCAGGATGATATTGGAGAGATCCTCCGTGCTCTTCAGATAGCAGATGATCTGATCGTTGTTGATCTGACAAAAGCGGAGACTGTCGTTGAAGTGGAGCGCCGGGTTATTTTGTCGGATCTGATTGACACGGGCGATCAGCTCTTTAATATGGCCCGGTTTATTCCAGTTCCAGGCGCGGATCTGATACTTCTCGGAGTCGAGGTACTCTTCGCTTCCATGAAGCGCTCTGTTCTCGCAGATCTCGAAACCGCTGTAGATGCCGTAACTCGCCGCCAAGGTCGCCGCGAGAATCAAGCGAATCTGAAACGCCGGCCGACCGCCGGTCTGAAGGTATTCGTGGAGGATATCGGGGGTGTTCGTAAAGAAATTGGGACGAAAATAGTCGCGCGCCTCGGTCTGCGTCAATTCGGTTAGATATTGGGTCAACTCCCACTTGGTATTCCGCCAGGTGAAGTAGGTGTACGACTGGGTGAACCCTTCCTTCGCCAGCGCATACATCACCGCCGGCCGGGTGAACGCTTCGGCGAGAAAAAGAACTTCCGGATGATCTCGTTGAATCTCTGCAATCAGCCACTCCCAAAACCGAAGCGGCTTGGTATGCGGATTATCGACCCGAAAGATCTTGACCCCCTGCGCGATCCAGAATTCGACGATGCTCTTCAATTCGATCCAGAGCGCTTTCCATTCGTCGCACTCAAAATTGAGCGGATAGATATCTTGATATTTCTTCGGCGGGTTCTCGGCGTACTTGATCGTTCCGTCGGGCCGATGCCGAAACCACTCCGGATGCGCTTTCACATAAGGGTGATCGGGAGAGCATTGAAAGGCGAGATCGAGCGCGATTTCCAAGTGATGCCGCTCCGCGACCTCGACAAAATGCCGAAAGTCTTCCAGCGTTCCCAGGCCCGGATCGACCGATTTATGGCCGCCCGCCTCCGAGCCGATCGCCCAGGGGCTTCCCGGATCATTCGGTCCCGCCTTCGGCGCATTGTTGAGCCCCTTCCGAAACGTTTTTCCGATCGGGTGAATCGGAGGAAGATAGAGAACGTTAAACCCCATCGCCGCAATTTCCGGCAGGCGCGCTTCAGCCTCTCGGAACGTGGCGCTCCGCCTTGGGTCGGGGCCGGCCGAGCGGGGAAACATCTCGTACCAGGCGCTGTAGCGGGCCCGTTCCCGATCGACTGAGATAGAGAGCGTTCGGTCGTACCGGGTGGCGCGGCTTCGGTCGGGGTAGAGCGCAATCAGGGAGGCGAGTTTTTCATCGAGGGCGATCTCGATCCGCTCTTTCTGAGGTCGATCGCTCGATACCCGATGCGCGGTCTGATAGAGGCGCTCTTGGTCCGCTCCGGAGGCCCGTTTGCCTGCTTCAGAGATCAGGTCGGCCCCTTCGAGCAGTTCGCTCGCGACATCTTGGCCGGCCTTGACCCGCTTGATCAGATCATCGCGCCAGGAGCCGAATCGATCGACCCAGGCCTCAAGAGTGTACTGACAGGGGCCGGTGACGCCGGGACGAAATTCTCCCTTCCAGATGTCGTTTCCGATCGGCGCCATCGTCGCTTCGGTCCAGGCGCGCTCGGAAGCCGGTTTGTAAAGCAGCCTCGCGGCGAGCCGATCATGCCCGTCGGCGAAGATCGTCGCGGTGACGACGACCTTTTCGCCGACCGTTCGCTTGATCGGGTAACGACCTGCGTCGATCTCGGGCTGAACCCGCTCGATGATGACCCGCTGTTGGGCTTCTTTCGGGAATCTCTCTTCGGTTTGTGTTTTCAATGTATTCAAACGGGGTGTTTCTGCGGTTAGACACCGATTTGATCGATTAACTTCTATTTGCATTATTGTAACTGATTGGAGGCGTGAAGGGGAATCCATCCTCGGCGAGAGGCCCGGCCGACGTTGGATCGAACCGGCCGGGCCTTCGCCGTCGGTGGTCAATCAAGGTTTTCTGTTTGTATCGGTTCATCGCCTCGCGACAAAGACGAAGCGTATTATATCCTTATTTTTTGGTCAAGCCCCTGCTCCCGCGTGATTCATTCCTCATTGCTGGCAGTTATGAAGAGAAACCGGTCCCGGGAAGAGGGGCGAGGGGTTCATCGACGTGAAATGCTACCGGATCCACTCCTTCCCCTGCTCGATGATTCCGGAGGCGCTCTGCCGCGCTTCTTGGCTGATCTTTTTCAAATGCCCGCCCGCTTCGCCGGCCCACTCTTTCCCATGCTTTGCGGCCTCGGCGAGCGTCTGTTTGGTTTCATCCGCGATTCGGTTGACGCGTTGACCGGTTTCATCGGCCAGTCCTTTCAACTGCCGCCGGGTCTCCCGCCCGGAGCGCGGCGCCCATAAAATGCCGGCGATCACCCCGGTCAGAAGACCGAATAAAAACATCATCAGACCAAAAGGAAAACGTGATTCGCTTTTCATTCTGTTTCCTCCTTCTTTAATTCCAAGGGATCAAATTTCAGGTTGACCGTCCCGCGAAGCGAGAAATGTCGGAGATCTACTCCGTCGGACGGCGCTTTCTGCTTGTCTATCTATTTTGTCCAGGATCAGGTCGAGAAGTCAATGAGGGGGTAAAGAAGGGGGTAGGGGGTAAGAGGGATAGGGGATATGGGCTGCTCTTATTTTTCAATCCTTCTTTCCATCTTCCGGCGTTCGAAGGTGGTGGGATCGATTGGGATCTGAACGGTAAAGGTGGTCCCTTTTCCCAACTTGGAATGGACGTCGATGCTCCCGCGATGCTGATCGATGATGTGGTGGCAAATCATTAGACCGAGCCCGGTTCCTTGCGAATTCTTGGTCGTGAAGAACGGATTGAATAATTTCTCCAGATTTTCTTCGGAGATGCCCGCGCCTGTATCGGCCACCATGACCTGAATGCTCGCCTGGCCCCGTTCATCGTGATGGAGAGAAGTGCTCAACGCGACTTTGCCCGTGTCGGTTGCATGGATGGCGTTGATGATCAAATTTAAAAAGACCTGCCGGATTTTCTCCGAATCGATTTTCGCCGCGGGAAGGTCCGGCGTCGGATGAAGCTCAAGGTCGATCTCTTTTTTTCGCGCTTCCATCTTCAAGAGCACGACGACCTCCTGGAGAAGGGTATTGATGTCTGCTTCTTTGAGGGAGAGGGTGTCGGTGTCACCCCCTTTGGAGAAGTCGAGCAGTTTTCGAATAAGCGTTTGAATCCGCTCCGTTTCCCGAATGGAGAGGCTGTAAAATTTCTCCAAATACTCTTTATCCAACTGAGGCTCTTTCAACTTTTGCGGGAGCATCTGAAGAAAGGTGTAGATGGCGACCAATGGATTGTTGATCTCATGCGCCATCCCGGCGGCCAGCGTGCCGATGGCGGTCAGCCGGTTGGTGCGGGCGACCCGTTTGAGCGTCTCGATCTTCTCGGCGTAAAGTCGGTCCCGCTCCTTGATCAGGTAGTAATGCTCGATCCCTTGAAGCATTGCGCAGCGAAGATCTCCCGCGTCATACGGTTTGGTGATGTAGCGATAGATGTTTCCCTTATTGATCGCCTCGATCACCATCTCCATTTCGGTATAGGCGGTCAGGAGCATCCGGACCGCTTCCGGCACTACTTTCTTCGCTTGCGTCAGAAATTCCACGCCGCTCATCTCCGGCATGCGTTGATCGCTGATGATCACCGCGATCTCCGGATGAGCCTTCAGGATATCAAGCGCCTCTCTTCCGCTGTTTGCCGTATAGATCGTGAACTCCCGATCGTATAAATCGGTGAGGCTGACCAGGGCCATCTCTTCATCATCGACGAAGAGAATGGGATGGTCTTTGACTTGAATCCCCGGCTGCATTCAATCTCCTCTTATAAAGATAAATTACGTGAGGCGTCAGGCGTTAGGGGTAAGGGGTCAAGGCAAAAGAATTATCTTTATCCCTCACGCTTCACGCCTCACGCTTAACGTGTTCTGGTGCCATGAGCGTTTGCTTCACCGGTAATGTTATCACGAACTCGGTTCCTTGTCCCGGCTGACTGAAGACGGCAATATCCCCGCGGTGATTTTGAAGAATCCGATAGCTGACCGAAAGCCCCAGCCCCGTCCCCTTGCCGGCTTCTTTGGTGGTGAAGAAAGGCTCGAAGATTCGTTTCCGATTTTCCGAAGAGATTCCGACCCCATTGTCTTTCACCGAGATCTTCACCCACTCTTCCTCTTTCCACGTTTTGATATGTATTTCTCCTTTCTCCGGAATGGCATGGATGGCGTTCTGAATCAAATTCATGAAGACCTGATTCATCTGGCCCGGGACCGCTTCGATGAGGCCGATCTCTCCATATTCTTTTATCACTGTAATTCGTTCTTTCAATTCCGGTCTCATTAAATTCAGGGTGGAATCGATCCCTTGGTGGAGATCAGTCGGCCTGAATTGCGCTTCGTCTTTTCTGACGAAGGCTTTCAGATCGGAGATGATCGCTTCGGTCCGGTCGAGGCCTGTTTTGATCACGGAAACGGCCCGCTCGATTTTGTCGTTGAGTCGCTTTATCTCGGCGCTATCAGGCGCCTTCCCCTCTCTGAGAAGGCGGTCTTGTTCGGTAAGGGCATTATTGAGACTTTGCAGGCTCCCCTTTGCAAAGCTGATGGGGTTGTTGATTTCGTGCGCCATTCCGGCGACGAGGAGGCCGAGGGCCGCCATCTTTTCCGAATGAATCAACTGGGCTTCCAGACCGCGCTGGTTGAGCAGCGACTTGATCCGGGCCCGAAGCTCCTCGCAGCTGAACGGCTTCGTGAGATAATCGTCGGCGCCATATTCCAGTCCTTCAATCTTCATCGAGAGGTCCGCTTTTGCGGAGATCAAGACGACGGGGATATGTTTCGTCAAGGGGTTTTCTTTGATCTCGCGGCAAAGCTGATAGCCGTCTTTGATCGGCATCATGACGTCGGAGAGGATTAGGTTCGGAAGATAGGTCTGGGCACGCTCCACTCCTTCGACCCCGTTTTGGGCGGTGATCACCTGATAGTCGTCTTGAAGTTGCGTGACAAGAAAGTGCAGCATGTCGGGGTTGTCCTCGACGATGAGAACCTTCTGCGCTCCTGGCGGCGCACCTTTGGGGTTAGCATTCTGCACCGGCTGTGCCTCTTGAACGACGCCGGCCATCGCATATTCTGCCGCCTTATGAAGTGAGCGTGTCCAATCTGTTTTTCCTCCATCTTCCTGTTCTGGGATGCAGACCGGATTGGTCAAATAGGGAATGGTGAAGCTCATCACTGTTCCCTTACCAAGTTCACTTTCGGCCCAGATCTCCCCCCTGTGAAGTTCGATCAACTCTTTCGACAGGGCAAGCCCGATGCCGGTTCCTTCGAAGCGGCGGTTTGAGGAGGCATCAACTTGAGAAAAGCGGCTGAAGAGTTTATGTATATTTTCTTGCGCGATGCCGATGCCGGTGTCGGAAATCCGGACAAGAATTTCTTCCTCTTTTCGCTCGCAGAAGACATGGACCTTCCCTCCCGAATTGGTGAATTTAATCGCGTTGAAGATCAGATTCAAGAGGACCTTCTCGATTTTATCTCGATCAAAATAGAACTCGCTGAGTTGATCCGGGCCAGCAAATGAGAGGGAAATCTCTTTTTTTTCTGCAAGTGGATAGATAGAGGCTATGATCCCTTTTACAAATCTTATAAAGTCGGTTTTGACGTGGCAAAGCTGCATTTTACCGGCGTCGATTTTTGCCAGATCGAGCAGGTTATTGATTAATTTGAGAAGGCGAAGGCCATTTTGGTACATGCTGTTCAAATCTTCCCGACGATCTCCGGAGAGATTTTCACGATGCAGAATGGACTCCAGAGGGGCAAGAATCAGCGTGAGGGGAGTACGAAGTTCGTGAGAGATGTTGGCGAAGAATTGGGTTTTAACTTGATCGAGTTCTTGAAGTTTTGTATAGGCGATTTGAAGTCGCGCTCTGGATTTGCACTCCTGAAACCGGAGACGATATCCATAGTATGTCGCCGTCAGAGAAATGACAATTGTGCAGAGGAGGAAAAAGTTGTTATTTATAAAGATTTGTTTGTCTGAAATCTCTGTAAAAAATAGAATCGGGACGATATAGGAGAGATAAAGAAGCCCGTCGGTGACGGCAGCCTCTTTTAATCCCCAAGGCATGAGCACGCTGAGTCCCAGGATCACCAGGTTCAACCCAGCATAATATGGACTGGCATGTCCTCCTGTTGCAAATGCCATCCCTGAAATGATGAATCCAATGACGAGGTAAGCAAGCATTCCAAGCAGTGAGGGATGCCTTTTTCCGAACGGCGTAAAAGCGAAATAAAAGATCACTGATTCGATGATGGCGCAAAGGACTCTCAAGCTCAGGAGCACTTTAATCTGCGCCGGGAAGAGGATGTAATCAAGAATCCCGAATATCAGAAACAAGGTAATACAGAGAAAACAGGTGACCTTGACCCTCTGTATGCAGAGGGTAGCGATCTCTTCGAGAAACCCCTCGTGAAGGTCCTTATCCTGATCTGTATTCCTCCGAGATAAAAGTACGGGCAGCTTCATTCATGATTCCCATTTTTCTCCGGACACGATAACAGCCCGGGCCGGTTTTCCAAATGACGGAGTAATCCGTATTTTCTTAAATCCGCTCTTCCGCAGGGATTCGGCCAGCGCCTCCGCACTGAAAAACTTGAATCGGCCCTCCTCCTCCAGGCGGATCAGAAATGACGCGGCGCTTGCGAAATCTCTGGCGGAACTGAGGAGGGTCTCCCTCTCAAGTTGGTCGAGTTCACGGGCATCCATGATATTGTCAATCAGCCCCATATACACCTTTGAAATATCGGTGTCCGGAAGCATGGACGAGACAACGAGCCTACCGCCCGGTTTCAAACAGCGATGGAACTCAAGAAGTAATGCTTGCTGGTTGAAAATATAGGAAAGCACCAGGCTTGATAGAATTCCATCAAACACTTCATGTTTAAAAGGTAGGCTAAAGTCATTTATTGGGGAGAGCGGTCGGAGGATCTTGAATTTCCTCCCCGCGGTTCGATCTCGCTTAATCAAAAGACGGCTCAGCGCGTGGAGTTCAGAAATGACTTCAATCTCCCGGCTCATGAAACGCTCCTGGAGGAAATCTGAATTTTCCTCAATGGGCAAGTCGCCTCTCAGAATAGAGAGCAGTCTGGAATCGAAATTGGACGCGATTCTTTCAATGGTAAACAGATCTACACCTTCGATGCCGGAGAGAACCTCTTCGATTCGATCGGTCGAACTCCAGTTTGCCAACCTCTTAAATGGATCGATCCTCCCAATTTCAAGATCGGCCACCACCGCAACGGGAGGAATCGAAGCTTGAGAGTCTTCCCGAAGTTGCGCACGGCATTTTTCCATAGAACGAACAAGTGCATCATAGACCAGATCTACTGCGATAATCGACAAATCCTTGGGTTTCTGACCACCAGCCCTTGAGTTCTCTTTGAGTATGGCCTGCACTAAATTCCCGGTTCCGCTCCCCATGTCTGCTATTATGGAGCGCTCTGACAGGTGAAGAAGCGCCAGTTGGTCCGAGATAAGCTCCCGATACTCCGCTGTGTTCATCAGCACGTCGAACCCAAACTCACCGATCCGGTCTCCCAAGAGATATTTTTTCCAATACGCCTGTCTGTCCATCAGATGGGTTCGAGCGGTTCTGTCCCACTCCAGCCGGTTTGCTTTCATCATCCATTCTGGCGAGGGGCTGACCGCCTGTATCTCTTTATGATGCAGATGCTGCCATATGCATTCTGTAATAAGCTGAAAGGCATGCAGGGCCTCCTCACTGGTGGAGAGCATATGCCCTGTCGGGATCTGAATGACCCTTCTCGGAGCCGGAGATTTCACTCTCATCAGATCGAGGATCTTTCTGGGATTGATCCATCCATCATGAGTTCCGTAGATCCAGGTCACCGGGATCTTAATAGTGGCCATCTCCCGCCGGGCATCCTCCATAAAGGCCAATTGATGGCGTATTGCATCCTCACAGAATTGATCCATGTTGACCAGTGATCCCAAAAAGTTTACGATCCCGCTTCGGATTCCCTTCTCATAATTCCCAAGATAATCGATGCCGCCGCCAGAATTTTTGACCAGCTCCTGAGTATCCGGCGCACCGAGGGGGGAAAGCCAGAGGGTAATATCCCCCTCTCGATCCTGGGCGACGACACGACGGGCTACCGGACCGTTGAAGCTGAATGAAACCAGTATGATTTGAGTTGCCGAGAATATTGGGTTGTCCTTCGAAAATCGGATCGTCGCTCGGATGTCTTCAACATACCTGCTGTAACGAATATTGAGATACTCACGCCCCTCTATAGGTTCTTCCACATCATTAAAACTCTCTCCGATCGCTCGGGTATAGTCAAAACGAACCACAACGATATCCTTTCCCTTTTGCTTGAAATTCTCAGTAATAGTCAGCGCCAGCCCACAGGTCGACTCCTTGCGCCGCCCATATGCCGGGGGGATGATGACGACTGGCGCCGAAATCTTCCTGTCATCCTCCCAGGTTCGATTCACGAGGGCAACAATTTCCTCACCAAAAACGTTCGTGTATCGTAGTACCTGTGAGACGGGAGGTAACCCGACGACGGCCTGATTAGACGGAGTCTCCCGAGCCTGTAAGTATTTTGAAAAATCCTCAACATCAAATTGAAAATTCTCCTGAGAGACCTTAAATTCGACACCGACCTTTGAGAGCCGCCCGGCTGAATCAATCCGATTGAGATGCTTCACAACGACATGCTCCTTCTTGACTGGCTGATCCGGCGTAATAATCTCCAACTCTTTGAGAGCGCTGTCAAACGAGGATCCATTAATCCACTCCACAGGAGCAACAAAGGATAGACCCGATGTAGATTCTTCCATGACAACCCCGACGCATTTCTCAATTGTGTTTTGGTGGGTATGCCATTCCATACGAACCCACTTTCGGGAACCGGCTTCCTGCCTGGGATGAGTCCGCCGATCAGAACAAAAAACTGTATTTGGCATCTCCACGAGTAAAATATCATGTTGTTGATCGAGAATTTCCGTTTGAAATGTATAGCTTTCAAACTGGTGTGAGAGGAATACAAAGATTTTTATTCCCTTCTCAAGCCTTCCATCCAGAGAATCCAATCTGATTCCGAAATTCTCCACGCCAACATTGATAATGGAAGCTTTATGGGAAACGTGAGATTTCTCCGGTATGACAGTCAGTAAAGCACGTTTTCCCATAACATCCTCCAGGAGTAATCGGACGCGTTCTCTATCCGAGATCCGAATCACCTGATCCGATTTCTCTTGGTATTGCTGATGGATACAGGCTTGGACCTTATCCGAAATCCTCGCAAATAGAAAATGTTTTAGGAGCCCTTTGTCTTTGGGACTCATCTTGAGAAACTTCACTCCGTAACCACTTTTTCCCCCGTCCACTCGCACGGTCCGTATCGTTCCTCGAACCGGTTCAGAGTTTTCGGTAAGTGAGAATTCAATATCCCGCTCCTCACCTACCGTCATAACGCGATTGGGATAAATATAAAGCCCTTCCAGACCGATATTCTCAATTGTTCCGACAAGGCCATTGTCAGCAGTCAAGCCGATCCTACACTCAATCCGGGGATAATTTCTTTGTTCATTTTGGGATTTCATTTGCTCCTCCCTAGGTTAGTAGTATACCAAGCTTTCTTAGAAATGCCGGACTGGTCAATAAAAACGGATAATGCATCAATTCTTTCGAAAAGAAATCCCGAGAAAATCCTATTTGCTTCTTACAAAGTTAACCAGCATCAACAAGTGGAAATCGGAGGAGAAGACCGACGCAGCAGATTTGATCGGAACACGTACGGATTTCGATCCACAGAAACAGAGAGAGCAGACAGAGAAGGACAGGGTTTAAAGATGCGCTTCTCAGATATGAAGCTGAGAGCAGCGAAGCGAAAAGGTTCAGATGTCTTAAGATCAGTACTGCCATTTCTCTACTATCAGTTGAATCCTACTTTTAGCAGGTAATATGAAAAACTTTTAAAATTAAATTTTCATGGAACATGAGAGAGTTTCGGTAAATAAACCCCAGAGGTATTTTCGAAGAAAGGACTCTCTGATCCCCAGATAACCAATGCTATCTCTAATCTCCCCGGAACAGCGGGTTTTGAAGAAGTATCCGACAACAAGAACCAGGAGCGGCTGATGTCTCACGAAATCGGTACGCTGTTCTTCAATGCAGTGGTTAGACATGCGCGCAGAGAGGGATGGAGAATTCTCATATACAATCTCAATATGTCTGCTCACGCAAAGGCGACATAACATGTTTCCATTGCAAGGAAAAGGTATTCCAGGCTGCGCTGAGCCGCATCGTGGACTTTTTTCTGCATCTCCGGGGACATCGCATGCAATTTAATAATTTCCAGCGCTTTAATTTAAATGGATGAAGGCGATCGTAGCGTGTGTGCGCTTCCATCCATTTGTATGCTTTCCGATCAAGCTGCACCCATTCACTTGTGTGATTCCTTCTATTGAATAATGCATTGCGGCCACTAATTCAGTAAAGCTCCCCCGAGTAGTGATTGACCACAACCAATGGGTCAGTGCCTCCACCTCTGCCAGAATAGGAGATTGAGAAAGTTCCTCCAGACTCACGCCAAACCCATGGGTCATATCAATCCATTGATCGGCATGATGCTTCTCAAGGCGGATGTTATCGATTAGATACGTCCTCGACATTGGATCATTTGTCCGCGCTAAATTTAATGCAATGATAATGAAGAATGCTGTGAATAAATGGATAAAACTGGATACTCCATATCTAGAAATCCAAATATGGAATCGATGTCATTCCCAGCCACAACGGGATTTTTACCCTCTGGCTGTAAATTCGTCTGATCTCCTGAGCAAATTCTAATTGCAATGCATTCATCTAAAACTCACTCAATCAGTCGATTCGATCTTCGAAGCAATTGCACTCTGGGACCAACATTTCCAATCCGTGTTCACTATCCCTTTAATCCCTCTGAAATCTCCACATTTGACAATTAATTTCATCCTTGTTACTCTGGTTTTAAATTTAATTGTTAATCTTGAGAGGATGTCATGTCCCCCAAAGGCCATTCGGTCAAATTTACCTACGAGGACTATCTCCTTTTTCCAGAGGACGGGAAGCGCCACGAGCTGATCGACGGAGAGCATTTTATGACCCCATCTCCTTCCACCAAGCACCAGAGGATTCTCGGAAATCTTTTTCTGGCATTCAGGACCTTTCTAAAAGAACACAAGATTGGAGAAATCTTTGTGGCTCCATGCGATGTGGTTCTTTCGGATCTCGATGTGGTTGAGCCCGACCTCCTTTTCGTCTCCTCCGGGCGATCTTCCATCATTACTGAGAAGAACATCCAGGGGCCGCCCGACCTTGTGGTTGAAATTCTCTCTGAGACCACCCGCAAGACCGACGAAATCATCAAACGCAAGCTTTATGAACATCATGGTGTTTCAGAGTACTGGATCGTTGATCCGGAATTGGAGACCGTCAAAGTCTACCGGATGGGCGACGAAGGCTATGCTCGCACCGGTGAATATTCAAAAGAGAATACCGATACACTCACCACCCCTCTTTTGCCCGGCCTGCAAATCCCTCTTTCTGAAATCTTGGAATAAGGAGGTAGAAAGTTCTACCCCTCTGTTCTGTCTGCCTTTAACCCAGTCCTCCGACCCCATTTATCCAATCGATACCTCTTCCCGGACCTTACCTCCACTGCTGTGTCGAATGGCGCTCCACGATCGACTTCGCCAGGCGCTGAAGCTTTGTGAGATTAAATGGTTTCTCCAAAACGGCAACGTGGGTCCGATCAAGGAACGTCGACGTGACTATATTGACAGCATCCCCGGTAATGATAATCGTTCGATCCAAGATCTCCGGATAGACACGACTCACCTGATCAAAAAACTGAATCCCATCCATGCCCGGCATACGAATATCGCTTATGAGGAGATCATAAGAGACCTTCGTCAGTTGCACTAAAGCCGCTTCCCCGCTCTGGACCGTATCGACAGCAAATCCGATTTGCTCCAATGCCGCTTTACACACCTCCAAGACCATCGGCTCGTCATCCACCACCAGTGCCCGCCTGCTTTGATACTGTATTGCCGTATCCGGGAAGACGTTGGAAGCGGTGATGGATGCGGCGGTTCGGAGAGGCAGCTCGAACCAGAAGCGTGTTCCGATTCCTTCTTCAGACATAAATCCAATCTTCCCGCCATGGGATTCGATGATGCCGTGCGAAATAGCCAAGCCCAGTCCGGCGCCTTCTCCTTCCGGCTTCGTCGTGAAAAAAGGCTCGAAGAGCCGGGACTGAACTTCTTTGGGAATTCCCGGGCCATTATCCCCAATTGTGATTCGTAGGAGCCCTGCAGTTTGTTCCGAAACAATTCGAATTTTCCGATCTTCTTCTTTCATCAAAAGAGCCTGGTGGGCATTGTTGATGAGATTGAGGAGAACCTGTTTGATCTGGTTGCCATCGACAAGTGTATTGGGAAGACGTGGATCGAGATTCAGTTCGAGTACGATATTGTCGGTGCGAAGGTAGGATGCTTTTAGATCCAGAACGGAGTGGATGAGGGTATTGAGGTCGTTCTCTTGCCAGAGCGGGGGCGATTTGCGTGCGAAGTCCGAGAGGCTCCTTATAACAGCGGCGCATCGACGTGCCTCCCTGGAGATGATGTCTGCACACTGATGCGCCTCTTTAGGAAGAGGCATGCCTAAGAGAAGCTCAGCAAAACCAATCACCGGGGTCAGTGGGTTATTCATCTCGTGTGAGAGGCCGGCCACCAGGGTTCCCAGCGCCGCCATTTTGGCTGAGTGAACCAGTTGCGCCTGAGTCTTTCGCAGCTCGGCGAGCGTTCTCTCCAGCGCCTGATTTCTCATCTGAATCTCTTTCTCCAGCGTACGAAGGTTCAGAAGTGATCTCACGCGCGCCTTCAACTCTTCGGAGCTAAATGGTTTGGTGAGGTAATCATCGGCGCCTTGCTTTAATCCCTCGATCTTCATCGACAGGTCGGCCTTGGCCGTCACCAGGATCACCGGGATGTGACGTGTCGTCAGATCGTCTTTTATTTCGCGGCAAAGTTGATAGCCGTCTTTGATCGGCATCATGACATCGGCAAGAATCAGATCGGGGAGGTCCGCTTTGGCGCGATCGAACCCTTCAACCCCATTTCGAGCAGGGATAATATGGTATTCCCCTTGTAGTTGCGAGGCGATGAAGTCGAGCATGTCGGGGTTGTCTTCCACAATGAGGATCTTCGGTCGGCTCTCTTCTCCCGCTGCGATTTGTGGAGGAAGTGAAGAAGGCTCTTGGAGGATTCCTCCTTCTGAATATTCCGCGGTCTTGTGAAGCGAGCGGAACCAATTCTCTTCTGAGTTTTCTTGGCGCGGTGTGAAGAGGCTTGATATCGGCCTCTCTTTAAGAAAAGGAAGGGTGAAAGAAATCACCGTTCCCCTTCCGACTTCACTCTCGGCCCAGATCTTTCCTTGATGAAGCTCTACCAATTCTTTGGACAGTGCAAGACCGATCCCCGTTCCTTCATGTTGTCGGGTGGCGGAGGCATCGAGCTGTGTAAAACGGCTGAAAAGCTTGTGAAGATTTTCCCGGGCGATGCCGATTCCTGTATCCGAGACTTGGATAAGAACATAATCCTCCTTTACGGCGCAGGAGAGAATAATTTGTCCGCCGCGGTCGGTAAACTTGATGGCGTTAAAGATCAGGTTTAGGAGGACCTTCTCGATTTTATCGCGATCAAAATAAAATTCCATGACGCTTCTGTCGGCCAGAAGTGAAAGGTGGATCTGTTTCTTAGAGATGAGATGGGTGACTGAAGAGAGAATCCCGCTAACGAATGCCACCAGGTCGGTCTTTGAATAAGAAAGATGCATCTTTCCGGTATCGATCTTCGCCAAATCTAATAAGTTATTGATGAGTTTAAGAAGCCGAAGTCCGTTCTGATACATGATCTGAAAATTTTTGCGCTGCTCTTCGGGAAGATTCGGCTGATTGAGATAAGTTTCGAGCGGCGCGAGAATGAGGGTGAGGGGCGTTCGAAACTCATGAGAGATGTTTGCGAAGAACTGAGATTTGATGCGGTCGAGTTCTTGGAGCTTCTGATAGGAGCGCTCTAATTCTGTCTTACTTTCAGAGAGCTCTTTTGTTCGTTCGGAAAGCTCAAGCGTTCGCGTAGCAACCTTTTCTTCCAACTCCGAGGCCCAGCGCCGGAGCTCTTCGGACATTTTGTGAACATCTTCGTACAAGATAGAGTTAGAAAGTGAAATGGTCGATTGAGCTCGAAGCGTTGAGAGGAATTCGATATCTTCACGGGTGAAGGCCTTGAGGTTATCTTTCTCGCCTAAGTTGATGACCCCGATCAGTTGACCGTTATGTACTAGAGGAAGCGCTATCTTCGCCGACAATGCTTCGAAGTAATTTCGCGCTGGAATTCTAATCTCTTTATATTGAGGCTCAGCTTCAATTTCATTCCATTCAATAATGCGATCTTCGTTTTTCATCCAATTGAGAAAAGGAGCATGCGTCGAAAGATCGATGTTTTGATTTGGCCCGTTGATGTTTAGATAGCCCTCTCTTTTCTTTTCCCACAGAATGACTGAAGAATGGGAAACATACATGGCTTCTCGAATGGTAGTCGCAATTTTTTCTGTTAGTTCCGTTAGATCCTTGAGCAGAGCGAGTTCCTTTACCATTCCATGCAAGATCTTTTGCATGTTGTACTTTCGGCGTTGGAAGAGATGGTCGATGCGGGGTTGGATCAGCCTGATATAAGGAATATAAAGCAATGTGAGGATAGCCATCATTACTAAAAGTTGGATTTGAGAAAGAGTTTTAATTCGGTTATATCCAAATAAAGATAAACCAATTACAGGAACTAAAACGAGTGATGACATTACTACCCACATAAAAGTTTTATGAATAACTGTGGATATATCCAGGAAACGATACTTTATAATGGTATACGCCACAATTCCCAGAGAAGTTGAAATGAAAATAATGCCGATGGGATAGAATTCTATACCGTAATTAGCAAGAAAGTCAGAAGCTGCAAATGTGTAAATAATGAATGAGATAAGCAATAACTTACGTTGATAGTATCTCTCTTGGAGAAGTTGCTGCTCTTTCAATGAATGTATTAACAATGATATGGATCTAAGAACTAATATCGTGAGGAAGAGGATATAGATCGGATGAAGAAATCCCGCTTTAGGATAATAACCAAAAAAATATTTAAAATGGCCGTTGATAAAAGAATTAGAGATGTGTAAAAGAATAGCAAAGAAGCAGCCACAGAGATATGCCAGTTTAATGTTTTTCCATTCATTCTCTAAATCCAGCAAAATTACAAAGAAGTGATAGAAAATTATAGGTATGAAAATAATGTCGGTATAACCGATTTTTATCAAAAGGGAGACAATATCAGGATAGGGAAATTGAAATAATAAAAACCAACTAAATTGCCACACGAATGTGACAAAACATACGCCCAAAAAAAGTTTATTGCTCTTAGCTATAGTATTTTTGGAGTAAACAAAAATACCAGCTAATAAAAATAAGAAAGCGCTAATTAGAGGAGGAATTGCGTAAAAATTCACTTTCCTTCCTTTATGTCTGTCCCCAGGTCGTCCATCAAGAAAGCGGTTGGTTTTACAGCGTCTACTTTAATCTCAAGTTGCTTTGCAATTATTTCGCAGATTCGTGTATTCGTTTCCATCAACATCCCTGTCTCCTTTCGGTCCTAATATTGCCGTTTATTGGTGGTCGATACACTTCTATTTGAGCAAGCCATAGGTAATTAATAAGAGAAAAATCATTGGAAACGGTCAGCACGAAATAATAGTACCTCTCGCGCTTCATCGATTTTCTTGAATTGCACGCTAAGAAGTTCCCGGTGTGGGACAGTGTTTCTACTCTAGTTATGAGACGTAGCGTCGGGAATCTGGCTGCTGTAATATTTAGCCAAGACTCTACCGAATTCGGATAACCTGAATGAAGGAGTAGAAATGAAAAGACGCAAATGTAACTATCTCTCGTAAGGGTTTGTCTTCCATTCCTGGATGTATTTTGTATTAAGATTGAAAGGACAAAATTAAGGCAATATGGGAAGACAAACCGGGAAGTAATCTTTGGGGCAGTGTGCAGAACACTCTGAGATCCTGCCGTCGGCATGATCATCCTCCCCGTAGCACCTCCCTGTGCGGGTCTTTAGATCGGTGTGGAGAGGGCGGAAGTTCACCCCCGTCGTGCCAACATTCACAACGCTGAAGCGTGTTCGAAGCCGCTCTCATACAATGAGACTTATTTTTTTGAAAGTCAATAAAATTCTTCTTCGGAATATCAATGTTACGTATTATTAAAGTATGTTTCAGCTATAGTCCCCAGGTGGCCTCCCTGAAATTCAGTGAGAATGAGCGTTTCCCCTAGACACAATCCAAGAGAACGCCGCTTCCCTTTGTCATCGCTTCTTGTCCGTTTGGTCTTCAATTACATTGAGGGACTTACTCTGTTGATCAAGACTGTGTTTTATCATTAGTTAGAAACATAGAAATGTGACTGATTAAATGGACTTTTTACCCGTTTGTGGCATACTTTGAAAATCGCTTATGATGATTAGGTGCCGCAGTCTCACGTGTGAAAAATAAAAGATGATTGCGCGCTATACCACAAAAGTATCAATTTCCTGAGAAGAGAAAAGGCGATGCGAAACGATCAACAGAGGGTGGCGCATTGAGCGACATTTCCGAACAGAGTATTCCTGAACGCGATATCGAGCTTAAGCCAACTCATGAAGCGCTGGAGCGAGAGATCGCGGAAAGAAAAAAGTTCGAAACGGAATTGAAGCGCACGCTTGCGTTGCTCAATGCGACGTTGGCGGCGACCTCCGACGGGATTCTCATCGTTAATCCGAAAGGGAAAATCGTATTATTCAATTCGAAATTAATCGAACTGTGGGAGGTCTCTTCGTCGGTCGTCGTTTCGGGGGATTTGGATTTGACGATGGATGCCCTTCTCGATCGGCTCAAACATTCTGAGAACTTCTCGGCAAGCATCGAACAGCTCAATGAAACCGATTTGGAAAGCCAGGATACGTTGGAATTGAACAGTGGAAGGGTGCTCGCATGGCGGTCCACCTCCCAACAAATCGGCGGCGAGCGGATCGGCCGGGTTTGGTGTTTTCGGGATATCACCAATCGGAAACAGGCGGAAGAGCGGCTGAACTATCTGGCCCATTTTGATCTCCTTACCAACCTTCCGAATCGAATCCTTTTCCGGGATCGTCTGGGGCTCGCGATTGCGCGGGCCCCTTGGCAAAAGCGGGCGGTGGCGGTTCTCTTCCTCGATCTGGATCGATTTAAAGTGATCAACGACACGCTCGGACAAGCGGGCGGGGATCTGCTCCTCAAGGCGGTTTCGGAGCGGCTCGTCTCCTCCGTGAGAGAGGGGGATACCGTCGCGCGTTTAGGAGGCGATCTGTTCGGGCTGATTCTCGACGACTTGGCGCAGCCGGCCGACAGCTTTCGGGTTTCTCAGAAGATTCTTGATGCGTTAAGTAAACCGATCGAATTGAAGGGACAAGAGATCTTCGTCTCGGTCAGTATCGGGATTGCGATCTGTCCGAATGACGGGCAAGAGATGGATCAACTCATGAAGCATGCCGATACGGCGATGTCTCGGGCCAAAGAGCAGGGGGGAAACAATTATCAGCTCTACTCGCCGATCATGAATCAGAGCGCGACGAAGCGCCTTGCCCTGGAAAACAATCTTCGCCATGCGTTGGAGCGGGGAGAGTTCGTGCTGCATTACCAGCCCAAGGTCGATTTGGCGACGGGGCGGATCGTTGGAATGGAGGCGCTGGTGCGTTGGAAATCTCCTGAGCTCGGGATGATCTCTCCCGCCGAGTTCATTCCGTTGGCCGAGGAGACCGGTTTGATCGTTCCGATCGGCGAGTGGATCTTGCGCACCGCCTGCGCGCAAAATAAGGCCTGGCAGCGGATGAATCTGCCGCCGATACGGATGGGGGTCAACCTCTCCGTCCGCCAGCTTCAACGACAAACTCTCATCGGCACCGTCGCCCATCTGCTGAATGAGACCGGCCTTGATCCGAATTATTTAGAATTGGAATTAACCGAAAGCATTATTATGAAAAGCAGCGAGAGCACCATGGCCGAGCTGAGAGAATTGCATTTGGGCGGGATTGAAATCTCAATCGATGATTTCGGAACGGGATATTCTTCGCTCAGTTATTTGAAGCGGCTTCCGATCGACTCGTTGAAGATTGATAAATCGTTTGTGCAAGACGTCACCACCGATCCGGATGATGCGGCGATCGTGACCGCCATCGTGACGATGGCGCATAGTCTGAAGTTGAAAGTGGTGGCGGAAGCGGTGGAGACGGTCGAGCAGTTGGAGTTTTTACGTTCGCTGAAATGCGATCGGATGCAGGGCTATTTATTCAGCAAGCCGCTGCCGGCAGAGGAGGTGACCTCGCTTTTGGTCAGCGGAAAACATTTGTGAGTAAATTCCTCGGTAGCGTGGTTGTATTTAGATAATCACCTCATTCAGGCGTGACCTTCATTCAGCATGGAAGGATTCTGCTTGAAGACATTCTTCAGTCCATCCAACTTCTCCCGCCGCTCGAGTGTTCGGGAGATGTTCGTAACCACCTCGACAATATTGAACGGCTTCAATTCATAACCGACGGCCCCTTTTTGAATCAGGTCGATCGCATTTTTTAACGTTCCGTTTCCCGTAATAATCAAGACCTCCGTCTCCGGATACTTCTCCTTGATCTGGTTCAGAACCTCTTCCCCTTGCATTTTAGGCATTCGCAGATCCAAGGTGACAAGATCAACCTGTTTCTTTTGCATCACTTGGAGCGCTTGGGGTCCGTCCTCGGCGGTTTCAACATTATAGAATGGTTTTAAGATCATTTTAAGCGACTCGCGCGGGCCGCTCTCGTCATCCACAATGAGGATCGTCTTTTTGGCTTCCATGGCTGTTCTCCTTATTCCCTTCCGTCTTGCTGAAAAGCAAGAGGCATGCCGGTTTGGTATAAGAATGGACCTTCACCGAAGAGATCGATTTTATTTGCGGAAAGGAGAGATACCTGAAAACGCGGAACGGTGTTTCATCTAATTAGCCGCAGTGCTCCGTGCACAAGAATGTACGTCCCGCGACAATTCCTGTTGCATCGTGGCGGCCTGATTGTTTTTCATGTATCAGTCTTATAGTTTAATGCACAGATGGATATCAGACTGTCCGGAGCGTATGATCGAAGCGCAGGCGAATGCTCGTTGATTCCGGCTATGAGGGAGCCGGGCTTTTTATCCGCCAGGGCTGATCTCCCGGGCTGCGTTTGCAGAGGTTATACACACTGTCTTCCAAACACTCCTCGAATTCTTTTCCTTGGGTCTGCTTCACGAATTCGAGAAAGCCGTAAATGTTTCTAATCTCTTCCTGGTCAAATCGCATCAATCGGAGAAGATCATCATTGGCGCGAATGGACAATGAATAGGGGGGGACGCGGATGACAAAATGGCCTGAGTCTTGGATTTTCATTATGGCATTGTGTAAGTCTTTCAGCATCATGAATGAGGAGATCAGACACTCATAGCTGCATTGGCTTGCGCGAATGAGAAGATAGATGAAATCCTCATTGTAGTTTTTAATTAATTGGTCGAGATCATCCTGTGTAAACATACTTCTGCAATCTCTTTCGTCAAGACGTTAATAAGTGCGTGAGAAACCAGGCGGTATTTTTCCCTATTGCTCGACGCGAATGCCGATCCCTGATCGGTAATCCTAAATTTAGGATATGATCAGTGAGAGGTCAATTCAGCTACTCGGATATAGCGCTAAGGAGTAATTTCTCAACGGACTGTTGCAAGAGGGGATTAATCCACAAATCGTATAATGGCCCGGCGTTGCTCTCATGCGTGATCCGCGCGAGAACAAATCCACGGTTAAGCATCTCACCGATTTCAGTTCGGCATCTATCGTCGGGGTGGAACTCCCTTTTACAGGGAATCAATCGCGCAATGACGGTTGCTCTCCAAAAGAGTCGTAGGAGGGTATCGGTTCCCTCATTTGGACAGTTCCTTGGAAAACCTTAAGTGCAGAGTCCCCTTGTTTCAAAGCGTTTAAAAGAAATAAAATATTTATAGATCCTATAAAGACAGAAGTAAGCCCCTCTCATCCAACGGAGCGGCAGGTCAATGGGATCTTCTTATCGTACATGCATCGATAAACGGCCTGATCACTAACTTCAGTAAAAAATTTTTCCTTGTCGGGCGTGCCCTTTTAACAAACAGACTTCCCTAAACATATTTATTTTTCTGATGCTGATCCAGAACCTTCTGTATTTCTCTTTATCTAACACGACGCATAGGGAGGATCTATGGCGAAATCGGAAGCGGGAAAGAAGCGGAATATCCTATTGGTCGATGATCGTCCGGAGAATCTTCTTGCATTGGAAGCCGTCCTCAGTGCTCCTGAATATCATTTGGTTTCGGCGCAGTCCGGAACCGAAGCGCTCAAACATCTTTTAGACACCGATTTCTCTCTCATTCTGCTCGACGTCTGTATGCCGGGACTCAATGGATTTGAGACGGCTGCGCTCATCCGGGAGCGTCCAAAAAACCGGAATATCCCGATTATCTTCATCACCGCAGTACACAAAGAGGAGGTGGATATTGAGAAAGGGTATGCGGCGGGGGCGATCGATTATATCATCAAGCCGTTTAATCCAGAGGCTCTGAAGGCGAAGGTGGCGATCTTGTCCGGGCAGCTAAACAGTATTGCCGCTTCAGGAACTGTTGAATCGCATTCGGAAAAGACACAGTGTCAACACGGTGATCCCGCGAACCAAGGAGTTCACCAGGAGCATTATCGAAGTCTGGCAAACACCCTTTCTCAAATCCTCTGGATTGCGCCTCAATCGGATGGCGCCATCCGGTTTTTTAATGAATATTGGTATCACTACACCGGGCTGACTTTGGAAGAGAGCGAAGGTTGGGCCTGGATAAAGATTGTTCATGATCACGACCGTCCCGCGACCTCAGACGGGTGGGCGCAGGCCGTTTTACAACAGAAAGAATTCTTGGCGGAATGCAGATTGAGGCGGGCAGACGGGGCTTACCGCTGGCATTTGATTCGCTCGATTCCCCAGAAGGATTCCGAGGGGCGGGTCCTGGCTTGGTTGGGCACCGCAACCGATATTCATGATCAAAAGCAGGCGCAGGAGCGATTGCTCCAAGGAATCAAAGCAATGGATCGAAAAAGAGTTGAGGCAGAAGAGAAAAACCGCATCAAAACCGAAATTGCCTCTGATGTGACTCATCAACTGAGAAGTGCGCTCAACGCGATTCTCGGCTACAGCGCCCTTTTATCAGAAGGGATATACGGACCGCTCATCGAATATCAAACGATTCCGATAGAACGAATTCAAAGAAATACCTCCGAATTGCTCGGATTAGTCGATAGACTCCTCGATCTTTTCAGAATGGAATCGGACAGGCCCTGAATATTTCGCGATCAGCGATGGAATGTTCGGTCGTGACGCATTTTGAAATTCTTAGAACGTCATGCCGGCAAAAGCGGGCATCCAGAGGTTAAGGTCGCTCGATGGCTTCGCGAAGCGATCGGAGCGCTACGCGTATTCAAGAAGCGCTTTCCCGATGAAACATCGGTGGCCGTTCCATTTTCCAGGCCACAAGTGGCCGCTTTATTATTTAGGCCATCGGGAATGACAAAATTCAAACTGACCCACTACCCCGTCGTCTAAGAGATTTGCTGGAAGCGCTTCTGAGAAGACTCTTCCGGTGAAGAATCTGCCCTGAAGAATCAATCAGTGATAATGAGTTTGTAGCTCGATGAAAGAAGAATCAGGCGGAAACCTTTATCTCCATTTCGCCTGTTTCATCGATCTGTTTTTGATTGTGGATGTCGATGGCCGTTCCGATCCAGGAGATGATTTCGCCTTCCATGCTTCTCTCCGCGGTGATCTCAAGACGATGCCAGCGGTAGGCCCCATCCTTCCTCTGTAGCCGACAGCGCAGAGTGCAGCCGCGGCCGAGCTCGATCGATTCGGCGAGTTGATTATGGCATTTTGGAAGATCTCCCGTGTACACCGCCTGAATCCAGGACCATCCTTTGCTCTGCTCAAAGGTGAGACCGGTGTAGTCAAACCACTGCTGATTGAAATAGTCGATGGCGCCGTTCGGCTCGGCCGTCCAGACGATGATCGGCATCGCCTCGGCCAGGCTCCGATAACGCTGGTTGGCCCGTTTTAATTCAAATGCCATTTTCTGCTCCGTCAATCGAAGCAATTCCGCCTGCCGCTTGATTTGCTCACCGATGTGATAGAGATCGACGAAGGCGGCCACTTTGGCTCTGAGGATATCCGGATCATAGGGAGTGATAATGTAGTCGATTGCGCCGGAGAGATAACCTTGCGTGATATGGTGGGCTGTTTTATTCATGGCGGTGAGGAAAATAATTGGAATGTGCCGCAATTCCTCCCTTTGTTTGATCAGCTTGGCGGTCTCAAATCCGCTCAGGCCGGGCATATGGGCGTCCAGCAGGATGACTGAGAAATTGGTACGAAGCAGGTGCTCGAATGCTTCCGGTCCGGATAGGGCTTTCACCAGGCGATACTGAGGGCACTGAAGGACCGCTTCCAGCGCAAGTAGATTCGCAGGATGGTCGTCCACTAATAAAATATTTGCTTGGCGCAGGGGCGTCATCGAAGAAGATCAATCCTGGCATTTTCCAAAATGGTCGATACCAATGCGAATTTCCTGCCAAAGCCGAAAAAACCAACCCCGAAATCCCCTCAACCCCTGGAATCGCCAGTATAATCATGAAGATCTCTTACAGCCCTTTCTATTCTATTCTATTCTATTCTATTTCAGAGAGCTTGAGGAAGGGGGCGAATAGACGATTTACTTCATTTTTATGAAACGAGTTTTCATATTTATGCAAATATTTGCCTGCCTGCCTGCATTGCAGCCCTGCGGCTCCTCATTGCAATTGTTCCGATCGCGCGAAATTGAAGCGCTCTTCCGGTGAAGAGAGATCAGTTGCAACAGGGGAAAAATGGAACGTTATTTGCTTAATTTCTGCATCGGTCTGCACTTTTCTTGAAGTGTTCTGCGCGGGGGAGGCACCCTACCGAGGAGCACTGTTTTGGCCGGCTCTTCGAGTTTTGACTTCATGATTCGTTTGGAGTAGGAGGAAGCAGGCGGTCTTCCAAAATAAAGCAGGACGGAGAGAACATATTATGAATTCTAAAATAAAAAGAGTTCAATCACGGGCCGTGCCGGCCATCCTGATCCTCAATCGAGAGGGCAAATCGGTCTATCAAAACCGGAGCGCATATCAAATGCTTGCCTGCCTCTCTGAAGCGGCGTTTCCAAAGAGCCCCTCCCCCGCCAGCTTTTCTCAAATGCTGCTCTCGCTCTGTACTGAATTTAAGGATCGCATAAATAAAGACGATAACTCGAAGCAAGCATTGGCCCCGCTGATGAATCGAATTTATTGCCATGGAGGAGACCGCGTTCTGTTTCGGTCGATTCCATTGAGAGGAAGCGATTCTCCGCGCCCCACACATCTGATGGTTTTAATCGAACCGCTGATACGACAAGACCAGATACGAAGCGAAAATCAAGAAGCACCCCCGACCATGCAACGTGAAACGGATCGCGCAAACGTTTCTTGTATTCCGGCATGCGAGAGGAGGATGCATGACAAAGCGGATTTTGGTCATCGATGATCACGAAGACTCCCTCAAAATCTTCACCCGTCTGATCGCAAGGGAGGGTTATGAGGTGATCCTTGCAAATGATGGCCATGAAGGTTTGCGGAAGATTGGGCGGTATCTGCCGGATCTGATCTTGCTCGATGTTAATCTGCCGGGGATCGATGGCTTTGAAATCTGCCGCGCGATCAAAAGCAGTTCTGCCTTATGCTCCATCCCGGTTTTGATGATCACCGCCGGGATTGATCCGGTATTGCAGGAGCAGAGTCTGAACACCGGCGCGGAGGAATTCCTGTGTAAGCCGATCAGATCCTCCGATCTAATGGCGAAGATCCGAAGATATCTCGATGAGCGGCGGCCTTCTTCATTCGCCCGTAACGCTCCCTTTTTTTCTTAAGACGGCAAGGTAATAACTGATCGATCGAGCATTATCGGCCTGTCAGATCACGGATAAACGCCGTATCCTCCCCGCCGGATGGCCTCCCGAGCCTTACCCCTTGTATCTGGTGAAAGGAATTTGTACAATAAAGCAGTTTTAATCGGTCAGAGAATGCACCACAGCAAAAGAAGAATGAATGAATATATTATTGGTCGATGATCATCCGGAGAATCTTCTGGCACTGGAGGCGGTTTTGGATGCCTCCGGATATCGTCTGGTCCGCGCCCACTCCGGGATGGAGGCGCTGAGGCTGCTTCTCAAAGAGACCTTCTCCCTCATCCTGATGGACGTCTGTATGCCGGGGCTGAATGGCTTCGAGACCGCCGCGCTCATCCGGGAGCGGCCGAAGACGCGGAACATTCCGATCATCTTCATCACGGCCGTCAATAAGACGGAGGAAGATGTGGTGAGAGGATATTCGGTCGGAGCGGTCGATTACATCGTCAAGCCGTTTGATCCGGAAACGCTCAGGGCAAAGGTGGCGGCTCTCGCGGCACGGCACGATGAGATCGTGCGAGCGGAACAATCAGAGCGCGCACCGACCGGAACCGGCGCTCTGACCGAGCAAGAGACCCACCCCGATGGTTATCGGCATCTGGCCAACGCCCTTCCCCAAATCGTCTGGATCGCGCAGCCGGATGGGGCGATCGATTTTTTCAATCAGCCCTGGTTTAACTACACCGGCCTCACTTTTGAGCAGAGCGAAGGGTGGGGGTGGAAGAAGGTGATCCATCCGGACGATCTTCCGAAGACCTCGGATAAATGGGTGGAGGCCCTCCGAAATGGGGGAGAGTACCAGACAGAGTGTCGTCTGAAACGGGCCGACGGCACCTATCGGTGGCATCTGATTCGCGCGTATCCCGAGCGAGACCCCCAGGGTCGGATTCTTGCCTGGTTGGGAACTTCAACCGATGTCAATGAGCAGAAGCAGGTCCAGGAGCGATTGCAGCAGACCATTCATGAACTCGAGCAGAGAAGAGCAGAGGCTGAGACAGTGACCCGACTGAAATCAGAATTTGTCGCCAATGTCTCCCACGAGCTGCGCACCCCGCTCAATGCCATTCTCGGCTACGCAGCGCTTGTGCTGGAGGAATGTTATGGCCGAATCCCCGACGAACTGAAGACCCCGCTGGACGGAATCAAAAGAAACGCGCTCGAGCTGCTCGATTTGATCAACAATCTGCTCGATCTCTCCAAAATGGAAGCGGGCCAGACGCCGATTGCCATCTCTTCCGTGGACTTAAAGCAGCTCCTGCCGGATGCGGCTGAGAAGGTGATGCCGCTGCTGAACGGAAAGAAGATCGAGATAAAATGGAGACTCCAGGACGACCTAAAGAAAATTGAAAGTGATCCGCGCAAGGTTCGGCAGGTTTTTGTAAACCTTCTGACCAATGCGATTAAATTTACAGAGGAGGGATCGATCACGATCTCTGCGGCCAATCGGGAAGGGGGGATTCTTCTGGCAATTCGTGATACCGGAATTGGAATTAAAGAAGAAGACCTCCCCGTTATTTTCGAAGCTTTCCGGCAAATCGACGGCTCGACCACCCGAAAGGTCGGTGGGAGCGGTCTGGGGCTGGCGATTGTCAAAAAGCTACTCGAAGTGCTTCAAGGGAGAATTGAGGTTCAAAGCGAATTCGGAAAGGGGTCGACTTTCACCGTTTTTCTCCCAAAGAGTCTGTCCGATCCTCCGAAAATGATCGCCTCCCAGGCGAAGGCTCCGGCAAAGAATCCGAACCCCGCCTCTGAAGAGAGCGGTTTGGGGCTCGCCCCTTAGCCTGGGCGCGCTCACTCGCCTGCTTCAGACAGATCTTTTTTTTAAGCTGTCCCTAAATATCGCGCAGATCATTTAGGGATCTTTAATAAAATAAATTATAATCTGATTGGTTTTACATTAGTAATCCTAAGTATCATTCAGAATAAAGGAGAGTTGCCGTGGCGAACAACACATTGCGAAAACAGGTGCCCGGGAAGCAGAAAGGGAAGAATGGCAGATCGATCTCTTCCAGAAATGGCGGAGAGAATGGTGAGCCGATGTTGGCAACCCTCCTGGAGGCACTCAAGGCGGTGAAGGCGGGCGATTTCTCGGTGAGGATGCCGGTGGTCAGGGACGGCATCATGGAGGAGATCGCGAGGGCCTTCAACGATGTTGTTCATCTGAACGAAGAGATGGCCAAAGAGTTCGTCCGGGTCGGTACGATCGTCGGTCAGGAGGGAAGGATGACGGAGCGGGCCTCTTTGGGACCGGTCACTGGCGCCTGGTTGACGAGCATCGATTCGGTCAACGCGCTGATCGGCGATCTGGTCCGTCCGACGACGGAGGTCGGCCGGGTCATCACGGCGGTGGCGCACGGAGATCTCTCTCAAAAGATGGTCTTGGAGATCGAGGGAAAACCGGTCAAAGGGGAGTTCCTCCGAATCGGAACCACGGTGAACACCATGGTCGACCAGCTCAGCTCCTTCGCGGCGGAGGTGACGCGCGTGGCGAAGGAAGTGGGTACCGAAGGAAAGCTCGGCGGCCAAGCGGAGGTGCGTGGGGTCTCCGGAACCTGGAAAGACCTCACCGACAATGTGAATCAGCTGGCGGGGAATTTGACCTCTCAGGTGAGAAACATCGCCAAGGTCACCACCGCAGTGGCGAAAGGAGATCTCTCGCAGAAGATCACCGTCGATGCCAAAGGCGAGATCTTGGAATTGAAGAACACGATCAACGTCATGGTCGATCAGCTCAGCTCTTTCGCGGCGGAGGTGACCCGTGTGGCGAAGGAAGTGGGTACCGAAGGGAAGCTCGGCGGTCAGGCGGAGGTGAGAGGGGTCTCCGGAACCTGGAAGGGGTTGACGGAGAATGTGAACTTCATGGCGAGCAACCTGACCTCTCAGGTGCGTAACATCGCTCAGGTGGCGACCGCGGTGGCGAAAGGGGATCTCTCGCAGAAGATCACCGTTGACGCGAAGGGTGAGATCTTGGAGCTCAAGAACACAATTAACGTCATGGTGGACCAGCTCAACTCCTTCGCGGCGGAGGTGACCCGGGTCGCGAAGGAAGTGGGTACCGAAGGGAAACTCGGCGGTCAGGCCGACGTGAAAGGGGTCTCCGGAACTTGGAAAGCGCTCACCGACAATGTGAACGCGATGGCGGCCAACCTGACGGTTCAGCTGCGGGACGTGTCGAAGGTGGCGACCGCGATCGCAAACGGCGACCTCGGACAGAAGATCACCGTGGAGGTGAAAGGGGAGATCCTCCAGATTAAGGATGTGATCAACAAGATGGTCGACCAGCTCAACTCCTTCGCCTCGGAGGTGACGCGTGTGGCGAAAGAGGTGGGTACCGAAGGGAAACTCGGCGGTCAGGCCGAGGTGAAGGGGGTCTCCGGAACCTGGAAAGGCCTCACCGATAATGTGAACCAGCTCGCGGGAAATTTGACCTCTCAGGTGCGTAACATCGCAAAAGTCACCACAGCGGTGGCGAAGGGAGACCTCTCCCAGAAGATCGAAGTCGACGCGAAAGGAGAAATCCTTGAACTGAAAAATACGATCAACGTCATGGTGGACCAGCTTCGATCGTTCGCGGCGGAGGTGACGCGCGTCGCCAAAGAAGTGGGCACGGAAGGGAAACTCGGCGGCCAGGCGGAGGTGAAAGATGTCGCCGGCACCTGGAAGGATCTGACCGACAACGTGAACCAACTCGCCGGCAACCTCACCTCTCAGGTGCGTAACATCGCGAAGGTGACCACGGCCGTGGCAAAAGGAGACCTTTCCCAGAAGATCACCGTCGATGCGAAGGGCGAGATCTTGGAATTGAAGAATACGATCAACGTGATGGTCGACCAGCTCAACTCCTTCTCCGCGGAGGTGACCCGGGTTGCGAAAGAGGTGGGTACCGAAGGGAAACTCGGCGGCCAGGCGGAGGTGAAGGGGGTTTCGGGAACCTGGAAAGATTTGACCGACAACGTGAACCAACTTGCGGGAAATTTGACCTCTCAGGTGCGTAACATCGCAAAAGTGACGACCGCGGTCGCGAAGGGGGATCTCTCTCAAAAGATCACGGTCGATGCGAAGGGAGAAATCCTTGAGTTGAAGAACACGATCAACGTCATGGTGGACCAGCTTCGATCGTTCGCAGCCGAGGTGACGCGCGTCGCCAAAGAAGTGGGCACGGAAGGGAAACTCGGCGGCCAGGCGGAGGTGAAAGATGTCGCCGGAACCTGGAAAGATCTGACCGACAACGTGAATCAGCTCGCCGGCAACCTCACCTCTCAGGTGCGAAACATCGCCAAGGTGACGACCGCGGTGGCGAAAGGGGATCTCTCCCAGAAGATCACCGTCGATGCGAAGGGAGAAATCCTCGAACTCAAAAACACGATCAACGTCATGGTCGATCAGCTCAACTCCTTCTCCGCGGAGGTGACGCGTGTGGCGAAGGAAGTGGGTACCGAAGGGAAACTCGGCGGTCAGGCGGAGGTGAAAGGGGTCTCCGGCACCTGGAAGGATCTGACCGACAATGTGAACCAGCTCGCGGGAAATTTGACCTCTCAGGTGCGAAACATCGCCAAGGTGACCACAGCGGTGGCGAAAGGGGATCTCTCGCAGAAGATCACCGTCGATGCGAAGGGCGAAATCCTTGAGTTGAAGAACACCATCAACGTCATGGTCGACCAGCTGAACTCCTTTGCGGCGGAGGTGACGCGCGTGGCGAAGGAAGTGGGTACGGAAGGAAAGCTCGGCGGCCAAGCCGATGTGAAAGGGGTGGCCGGAACGTGGAAGGATCTGACCGATAACGTGAATCAGTTGGCGGGAAACCTCACCTCTCAGGTGCGTAATATCGCCAAGGTGACCACGGCCGTGGCGAAGGGGGATCTCTCTCAGAAGATCACCGTCGATGCGAAGGGAGAAATCCTTGAACTCAAGAACACGATCAACGTCATGGTCGACCAGCTCAGCTCCTTCGCGGCGGAGGTGACGCGCGTGGCGAAAGAAGTGGGCACCGAAGGAAAACTTGGCGGTCAGGCGGAGGTGCGAGGGGTCTCGGGAACGTGGAAAGACCTCACCGACAATGTGAACTTCATGGCGAGCAACCTGACCACTCAGGTGCGCGGGATCGTGAAGGTCGTGACCGCGGTCGCGAACGGAGATCTCACCCGAAAGCTGATCGTCGATGCGAAGGGGGAGATCGCCGCCCTGGCCGACACGATCAACAGCATGACCGATACGCTGAGAATCTTCGCCGATCAGGTGACCGACGTGGCGAGAGAGGTGGGAATCGAAGGGAAGCTGGGAGGCCAGGCGAAGGTGCCGGGGGCCGCGGGGACCTGGAAAGATTTGACCGACAACGTGAACCAGCTCGCCGGAAACCTCACCACGCAGGTGCGGGCGATCGCGGAGGTCGCCACCGCCGTGACGAAGGGGGATCTGACCCGGTCGATTACGGTCGAAGCGCAGGGGGAGGTCTCGGCCCTGAAGAACAACATCAACCAGATGATCGCGAACCTGAAAGACACCACGCAGAAGAACATGGAGCAGGACTGGCTGAAAACCAACCTGGCCAAATTCTCCGGAATGATGCAGGGGCAGAAAGATCTGAAGGCGGTCTCCAAACTGATCATGTCGGAGCTGACCCCGCTGGTCTCGGCGCACCATGGGGCCTTCTACATCGCCGAGATGCAGGACAACGAGCCGGTCTTCAAGCTGATCAGCAGCTATGCCTTTAAAGAGAGGAAGAATCTCACCCAGCGGTTCCATTTGGGAGAGAGCTTGATCGGGCAGTGCGCCCTGGAGAAGAAGAGTATTCTTCTGACCAAAGTCCCACCCGATTACATCACAATCAACTCCGGACTCGGAGAGGCCCCTCCGCTCAACATTATTGTATTGCCGGTCCTCTTCGAAGGGGAGGTCAAGGCGGTCATCGAGCTCGCCTCCTTCCAGCCGTTCAGCCAGATCCATCAGATCTTCCTCGATCAGTTGATGGCGAGCATCGGCGTGGTTCTCAACATGATCTCGGCGAGCATGAGGACGGAAGAGCTGCTCCAAGAGCTGCAGAAGTCGAACGCCGAACTCGAGGCCCAGGCGAAAGAGCTCGAAGAGAAAGCGACCCTGCTCGAAATCAAGAACAGGGAGGTCGAGCTGGCGTCGGTCTCGCTCGAAGAGAAAGCGGAGCAGCTCTCTCTGATCTCGAAGTACAAATCGGAATTCCTCGCCAACATGTCTCATGAGCTTCGCACCCCGCTCAACAGCCTGTTGGTGCTTGCCAAGCTCCTCTCCGAAAATAAAGACAATACCCTCACCCCGAAGCAGGTCGAATATGCGCAGACGATCTACACGTCGGGATGCGACCTGCTCACCCTGATCAACGAGATCTTGGATCTCTCCAAGGTCGAGTCGGGGAAGATGGGGGTCACCCCGAGCGACGTCCGGCTCCAAGAAGTTCAGGAGTATGTCGAGCGGACCTTCCGGGAGGTGGCCCAGCAAAAGGGGCTCGGCTTCACGATCAGCCGGGACGAGGGGCTTCCAAAATTGATCCGGACCGATGAGCAGCGCCTCCAGCAGATCTTAAAGAACCTCTTGTCAAACGCCTTTAAGTTCACCGAAAAAGGGAATGTCGCCCTCCGAATTGCGCCGGCCGATCCCAAAACGACATTCGAGACCGATCTCCTGAAGCACTCCGGATCGGTGATCGCATTCTCGGTGATCGATACCGGAATCGGAATTCCGAAGAACAAACAGAAGCTGATCTTCGAGGCGTTCCAGCAGGCCGATGGAACCACCAGCCGGAAATACGGCGGGACCGGC
>Ga0070739_10000555_pt1 | contig 70287 bp, 61 predicted proteins | sample Coa_R1_7_FD_66445 | JGI IMG/M metagenome (GOLD analysis project Ga0070739, IMG submission 66445) | Surface soil microbial communities from Centralia Pennsylvania, which are recovering from an underground coalmine fire - Coalmine... | ecosystem: Environmental > Terrestrial > Soil > Unclassified ...
CGCCATCCTGCTCGAGGCCAGCCTCAGCTTCCTCGGCCTGGGCGTGCAGGCGCCCATGCCGAGCTGGGGGAGCATGATCCTTGAGGGATATAAGGCTATGCGCGCGGAGCCCCACATGCTCATCGCCCCGGCGGCGGCGCTCTCGCTCACCGTGCTGAGCTACAATTTCCTGGGCGATGGCCTCCGCGACGCCCTCGACCCCTGGATGCAGCGCTGACCGCCACGCCGCAGGGAGCGGCAGCGGGGAGGGACGCGCGGTACAATGGCTTGCACGCTCAGCACCGAGACCTTCGAGCGCCGACGGCTATGACGCAACAGCCCAGCACCAGGCGCGTGCCCTCTTCACGGGCCCTGCCGCTGGCCCAGGTTCCCGAAGGCTGCCCCTTCTGCCGCGAGGCGGCGATCGCCGCGGGCCTGCTCGCCGAGACCACGCACTTTCTCGTCGTCTGTGACCGGGCGCCGCTCGCGCCGGGCCACCTGCTCCTGATCCCGCGAGCGCATCTGGCCTGCTACGGTGCCTTGCCCCGCCAGTGGGACGAGGAGTTCCACGCCCTCAAGGCGCGCGTGGCCACGTTCCTGGCGGCCACCTACGGCCCGCCGGTCTTCTTCGAGCACGGCCTGGTAGCCCAGGCGGTACCGCACGCCCACCTCCACGCTGTCCCCTTGGCGGACACGGATGCGCTCCGCGCCTGGCTCGCCGCGTGGCCGGCGCGCGGGCGCCCGCGCGCCGCGCGGCGTGTGCGCGGGCTGGCGGGGCTCCGGCGCTGGTACGCCGAACGCGGTCCCTATCTCTACTACGAGGCGGAGGGGCAGGCGCACGTCCTGAGTCCCGATGGGGCGCCAGAAGGCGCCCTCCGCACGGCGGTCGCGGCCGCGCTGGCCCCCACCCGGCCGACGCCCGAGGCGGTCGAGGCCCTCACCCGCGAGGTGCGCGCGCGCTGGCGACAGCACGAGGCCGCTCAAGGCCGCACCACAACTCGCGTGGTGAGCTGTTTCCTCGCGTACCAGGGCCGTCTCTGCCTGCTCCAGCGCAGCGCCGCGGTGGGGAGCGGGCGCGGCAAGTGGCACATCGTGTCGGGCTACCTCCCAGACGGGAAGGATCCCCTGCACCACGCCTTCGATGAGGTGGCGGAGGAGACCGGCCTCACGCGCGACCACATCACGCTCTGCCGCCGCGTGGGACCGCTGTTCTTCCCGGACCGCGATGGCGAGCGCACCTGGGAGGTGCACGCCTTCCTGTTCGCCGTAGCCACCCCGGCGCTCACCCTCAACTGGGAGCACGACCGATACGCCTGGGTGGCGCCCGACGCCCTGGCGGAGTACGACTGCTTCCCGTGGCTGCGCGCGCTCTATGAGGCCGTGGTGGCCGGGGGCGACGTGGCTCCCAACGCGAACAGCCGCCCGTAGCCTGGCGCCCGGCCATCATGCCCCACCAGCCGCACTGCGGCCCAGAAGGCAGCCGGCGTGCTGGACACGACCGGCACGCCACAGGCGGCCTCCAGCGGCACCGTGACCTCCAGCGTGCGCAGCCCCCCGCAGGAGAGCAGGATCCCCTCCGCCCGTGGCGCCGCGGCGAAGACGCGCTGGCCCAACGCGATCAAGGCCTCGGCCGGCACGCGGCCAGCTTGGCCGACGACGTCGATGCCTAACCCCTCGAGGGCCGCGACCTCGAACCCCGCCGCTTCCAGGAAGCGGCGCAGCCGCGCGTTCACCTCCTCGATGTAGGCTGTCCCCACGGCTACCCGCCGCACGCCGAGCGCACGGAGCGCCTCGACCACCGCGGTGCTCATGGTTGTGGCCGGCAGCCCCGTCGCTGCCGCGAGCGCGGCCTTGAGCTCCTCGTTGAAGGCGTAGCCGCGGTAGAAGCTCAGCGAGGTGCCCATCAGCGCGAGCGCCTGCGCCCCCTGAGCGGCGAGGGCGCGTGCCCGGTCGGCTATCCGGTCGATCACCGCGTCGTAGCCCTCCGGGGTGAGCCGCGTCAGGCCCAGGCCCGCGGCGATGAACCGCACTCCCTGGGGGTAGAGCTGAGCGCCCTCGGGCGGTACGGCGCCCGCCGCCGGAGGCACGATCAGGCCAACTACGGGTTCCATCTGCACAGCACACCTCTCTCCCGGAGCAGGGCCGCTAGGAGCGATAGAGACCGCGCTCCGCCAGGTAGCGGTTGACGAACTCCAGCGTGGCCCACTCCTCCCAGGGCATGGGCTGCTCGATCGTCTTCATCTCCAGCTCTTCGAGCATCGTCGCGGTCATGTTCTCGGGCGTGAGGCCGCCATTCACGCCCCAGCCGCGGATGCGCGCCATGGTATCGTAGGCCATGCCAAGTAGGGTGAGGTCGGCCTCGCTACCCAGCTCCCGCTGGGCAAACGCGATCGCCTCCTCGCGATTATCCTGGACCCAGCGAGCTGCGTCGATCATCGCGTTCGTGATCTGCTGGATCACTCCAGGATAGGCGCGGATGAAGCTGTCCTTGGCCACCAGGCCGTTGGCGATATACTCGGGCATCACCTTCGCTGCCTCGAAGATGATGTTGAAGCCATCGCGCTGCGTGAGCAAGGCCTCCTCGATGTGCATGGCTCCGCCCACGATCGCTCCGCTGTACAGCGCCGCGCGCCGGGCCGTCGTGCCGCCCACCGCGATCCACTCCACTGCATCGGGATCGATGCCCGAGCGCTGCAGCACGACGCGCGGTACGAAGTGCGAGATGGAGCCCAAGCGGGCAACGCCGATGCGCCGGCCGACGAGGCCTTCCAGGGAGGTGATGTCCGGCGCGGTGACGATGACATAGTCGGTGAGCGGGTTCATGCTGCAGAACACGCGTAGCCGGTCCCCGCCGCCCGCGGCCTGGTTCGCCTGGATCGCTGCGCCCACCGCGCCCTCGCCGAGGTCCAGCTCGCCGGCGATGAGGGCTTTGAAGGTCACCACGGCGGAGTCGAGGAACACGGTCTCGAATTCGTAGCCCTGCGCGCGCAGGCGGGCCAGGGCGATAGGATACGGCAGCTTGGTGATATCGAACACCCCTGAGAAGCCGAAGCGGAGCTTGCGCGGCCCCTCTACCGGGGGCGCCGCGCCCGCCGGGCCGGGCGCGGTTCCGGGCGCGCGCTCGCTCTCGCGGCAGCCTCCTAGCGCCATGGCCCCTGCGGCCAGCACCGCGAGGCGGAGAAGACGACGGCGGCTGAGGGCGGCGTAACGCATTAGCTCCTCCCTAGCTCTGGACTACCCGCCCGCGGCGCGCTCGCCGGAGCGAGGCGCACCGATTAGCGCGATCGCCGCATCGGCATCCAGCACGCGCGCCAGGCGAGGGAACACGCGCGTCATGAAGAACTCCTGCGCGCCAGCGCGCTCGGTGTAGCAGCAGTCGCGCAGGATGATCAAGTGGTAGCCGAGGTCACGCGCCGCATAGGCAGTGCTGGCGATCCCGACATCGGTCGAGACGCCGCTGAGCAGGAGCGTATCGATGCCACGGGCGCGCAGCAGCAGGTCGAGGTGGGTGCCCGCGAACGCGCTCCAGCGGTGCTTCGGCACGACAATGTCCTCCGGCCGCGGCGCCAGCGCGGCCACGACGCGCGCTCGGTCGGGATGCCGCGCCACCGGCGGCAGTGGGGCGGGGCGAGGGCCGTCCGGCCAGGGCTGCAGGTCCGTGTCCGTATCGACGATCGTCGCGATCCAGTCGCGCCCGTCGGCCCGGTGATCGGCGTTCGCGTAGAACACCGCCATCCCCGCGGCCCGGGCTGCCGCCAGCACCCGGGCCGCGTTCTCTACGACCCGCGAGGCGGCGATGCGCTGCGCTCGCTCGGGATCGCTAGGCACCAGGTAGTGCTCGAGCATGTCGAAGAGGATGAGCGCGCTGCGCTGAGGAGCGATGGGATATTGCGGCATGGAGCCTCTCCGCCAACCGGTGTGCGACTGGCCCCAGTATACGCCGACCCGGGCCCGGACCGAGCACCCGCCACAGCGGCTGTGCTAGAATCGCGCGCAGCGCGATCGGTGCCCCGCGCCGCTGAGCCCGTTGGGCCCGGGTAACCGGAGGTGCACATGCTGGTCGACCTGAGCCGCACCATCACGGCGAACATGATGCAGGTGGCTACCTTCCCGCCGGTGGAAGTCTGCCGCATCCGGTCCCTAGCCGAGGGGGCGCCTACCAACGTGCAGGCGCTGCGGCTGACCGGGCATTCCGGCACCCATATCGATGCGCCGCTGCACGTCCTCGACGGGGCGGCAAGCATCGAGCAGCTCCCGCTGGAGCGCTTCATCGGGCCGGGTGTGGTGCTGGCGGTGCACAAAGCGCCGCGCGCGCTGATCGACGCGGCCGACCTGGAGGCGGCCGCACAGGGCCGCGTGCGTCCCGGCGACATGGTGTTCCTGTACACGGGCTGGGACGAGCGCTACGGCACGCCCGCCTACCTGACGGACTACCCGGCGCTCACCCTGGCGGCAGCCGACTGGCTGCTGGAGCATGGCGTGCGGCTCCTGGCGCTCGATTGCCTCTCGCCCGACTTGCCGCCCGAGCGGCGCGACCCGGAGGTCGGCCTCCCCGTCCACCGGCGCCTGCTGGGCAATGGCGTGCTGATCGCCGAGAACCTCACCGGCCTCGGGGCGCTCGTCGGGCGCCGGCTCCAGGTGTACGCGTTCCCCATCAAGATCGATGCGGGCGATGGGGCGCCGGCCCGGATCACCGCCGAGATCGTCGCGTAGTGCGCCCGTGCCTTCCGTCAGAGCGCGGCACCTTTCCCCAGGGAGGGCAGCCCCATGAGCAGCGCGCTGGCCCGCCGCCTGCTGGACCGCCCGCTCTCCCGCGATGATGCCGTCGCCCTCCTCACCGCCGAGGGCGCGGAGCTCGAGGCCCTGCTCGCCGCGGCAGCAGCGCTCCGCGATGCCGGCAAGGGCCGCGTCGTCACCTACTCGCGCAAGGTGTTCATTCCCCTGACTAACCTCTGCCGCGATAGCTGCGGCTACTGCACGTTCGTGCGCCGGCCGGGGGAGCCCGGCGCGCGCACCCTCGAGCCGGAAGAGGTGCTCGCGATCGCCCGCGCCGGCGCGGCGGCCGGCTGCAAGGAGGCGCTGTTCAGCCTCGGCGACAAGCCCGAGCGCCGCTACCCCACCTACCGCGCCTGGTTGGCCGCACGCGGCTATCGCAGTACGATCGAGTACCTAGCTGCAATGTGCCGCCTCGTGCTCGAGGAGACCGGCCTGCTCCCCCACGCCAACCCCGGCGCACTCACCGCGGACGAGATCGCCCTGCTCCGCGACGTCAATGTGAGCATGGGCATGATGCTCGAGAGCACGAGCGAGCGGCTGCTCGCCCGGGGCCAGGCGCACTGGGCGAGCCCCGATAAGGTGCCGGCGGTGCGGCTGGCCACCCTGCGCGCCGCGGGCGAGCAGCGCGTGGCCTTCACCACCGGCATCCTGATCGGCATCGGGGAAACACCGGCCGAGCGCGTGGACGCCCTCCTAGCCATCCGCGACCTGCACGCACGCTACGGCCACATCCAGGAGGTGATTATCCAGAACTTCCGCGCCAAACCCGACATCCGCATGCGCGCCTGGCCGGAGCCCAGCGTGCTGGACATGGTGCGCACGATCGCGGTGGCGCGGCTGCTCCTGGGGCCGACCATGAACATCCAGGCGCCGCCCAACCTGATGCCCGATGCCTACCCGCGCTACCTCGCGGCCGGGCTGAACGACTGGGGCGGGATCTCGCCCGTGACCCGGGACTACATCAATCCCGAGGCGCCCTGGCCGACGCTCGCGGCGCTAGCGCGGGCAACGGCAGCGGCCGGGTTCACGCTGCGCGAGCGGCTCGCGATCTATCCTGAATATGTGCGCGAGCGGCCCGAGTTCATCCCCGCATCCCTGCGCGCCCGGGTGGCGCGCTGGACCGATGCCGACGGCTTGGTCCCTGACGAGCCTGCTCGCAAGTAAACGGAGGAGGCGCTGCGGTGCAGACCACCACCTTTCCGGCTCTGGAGACTACCCTCGAGCGCGCGCTCGGCCTCTGCCAGCCGGCGCTGGCGCGCAGTATCGACCGCGCCCTGAGCGGGCACGACTTGACCGTCGAGGAGGCCGCGGCGCTGTTCGAGGCCCGTGGCCGGGACCTCCAGGTGCTCGCCCTCGCAGCAGACGAGCTGCGCCGCCAGCAGGTCGGCGATATCGTGACCTACGTGGTCAACCGTAACATCAACTTCACGAACGTTTGCGTCAAGCGCTGCGGGTTCTGCGCCTTCTCGCGCGACCACCGTGACGAAGAGGGCTACTTCCTCCCGACCGATGAGATCGTCCGGCGCGCCCGCGAGGCCTGGGAGCTGGGAGCCACCGAGGTGTGCATCCAGGCCGGACTGCCCCCGCGCATGCCCGGCTGGCTGTACGTCGACCTGTGCCGCGCCATCAAGGCCGCGCTGCCCGATATCCACATCCACGGCTTCTCGCCCGAGGAGGTGCTCTACGGCGCTCGCCGCGCGCGCTGCTCGATCCGCGAGTACCTCGAGGCGCTGCGCGAGGCGGGGGTCGGCAGCCTCCCCGGCACTTCCGCCGAGATCCTCGATGATCGCCTGCGCCAGCGCATCTCGCCCGGCCGCATCAAGACCGCGCAGTGGCTCGAGGTGATCACCACCGCTCACCGGCTGGGGATTCCGACTACCGCCACCATCATGTATGGCCACGTCGAGACGCCGCTGCAGCGCGCGGCGCACCTCGCCCTCCTGCGCCAGGTACAGCGGGAGACCGGCGGCTTCACGGAGTTCGTCCCGCTGGCCTTCATCCACACCGAGGCACCGATGTACGCCAAGAAGCTGGTGCCGAACGTGCCCCCGGGCCCCAGCGGCAACGCTGTGGTGGCGATGTACGCCGTCTCGCGCCTGATGCTCGGGCGCGATATCCCCAACCTCCAGGTCTCGTGGGTCAAGCACGGCCTGCAGCTCAGCCAGTACTGTCTCAACGCCGGCGCGAACGACTTCGGGGGCACCCTGATCAACGAGAGCATCTCGACCGCCGCGGGCGCCACCCACGGCCAGCTCGTGCCGCCGCGCGAGCTGCGGCGCCTGATCCGCGACACCGGGCGCATCCCGGCCGAGCGCTCCACGACCTACCAGCTGCTGCGCGTGTTCGAGCAGGAGCCTGCGGAGCCCGACCCGCTGGACCGGGTCGATGCCGAGCAGATCCGCCGCTTCGGCTCCTACCACGAACTCATCAAGCTCGAGGCCTTTCGCTTCACCGCGTCGCAGCGGGGCTAGCAGCATAGACCAAGCCGCACCCGCTGGTCACTGCGGCGGGGCACGACATGCCGGCGCTCCAGACGGGACAGCCCCTGGAGCGCGCTCGCGCGCCGGCGGGGCACAGCTCCCCGCCGCAATGGTACCCTTGTACTGAGGGGAGCGCAGCACACGCGGCGCGCGGCCTGGTACGCACGGAGGGAGCGCGGCACAGAGCCATGAGCACGGAGGGGAAAGTCTACCTTGTGGGGGCCGGGCCGGGCGACCCGGGCCTGCTCACGGTGCGCGGCCGGGAGGTGCTGGCACACGCGGAGGTGCTCGTCTATGACCGGCTCGTCGCCCCCGAGCTCGTCGCGCTGGCTCCCCCGGAGGCCGAGCGGATCTACGCCGGCAAGGCGCCCGGGCAGCACACGCTGAGCCAGGCGGAGATCAACGCCCTCCTCGTCGCGCGTGCGCGGGCGGGCCGACGGGTGGTCCGCCTGAAGGGGGGAGACCCGTTCGTGTTTGGCCGCGGGGGCGAAGAGGCCGAGGCGCTGGCGGCCGCCGGCGTGCCTTTCGAGATCGTGCCGGGCGTCACCTCGGCCGTGGCCGTGCCGGCCTACGCGGGCATCCCCCTGACCCACCGTGCGCTTGCCTCCTCCTTTGTCGTGGCTACCGGCCAGGAGGGCGAGGCCCGCGGGCCACAGCCGCTGGCGCACGAGCGGCTGGCCGACGCGGCCGACACCCTGGTCTTCTTGATGGGCGTCGAACGGCTGCCGGCTATCGTGACCGCGCTGCTCGCCGCCGGCCGCGCGCCGAGCACCCCCGTCGCGGTTATCCAAGCGGGCACGCTGCCGGAGCAGCGGACCGTCGTGGGCACCCTCGCGGACATCGTCGACCGGGTCCGCGCAGCGGGACTGGGCCCGCCGGCCGTGACGGTGGTCGGCGAGGTCGTGCGCCTGCGCGAGCAGCTGCGCTGGTTCGACACCCGGCCGCTGTTCGGGCGGCGGGTGCTGGTCACCCGCACGCGGGAGCAGGCCAGCACCCTGGTCGAGCTGCTCCGCGCGGCGGGCGCCCGGCCGATCGAGTGTCCGACGATCGCCATCGCCCCGCCGCCGAGCTATGCCGCACTCGACGCGGCGCTGCGCGAGCTGGCCGCGGTCGAGCGGCCGGCGTGGGTCATCTTCACCAGCGCGAATGCCGTGGCCGCCGTGGGCGCGCGGCTGGCCGCTCTCGGCCTGGACGCCCGCGTTTTCGGCCGAGCGCAGCTCGCCGCCATCGGCCCTGCCACCGCCGAGGCTCTGCGCCAGCTCGGGCTGCGCGCCGACTACGCGCCCGGCGAGGCGCTCACCGAGGCGATCCTGGCCGACTTCCGGACGCGCGATCTCCGCGGGGTCTACGTGTTCCTCCCGCGCGCTGACATCGCCCCGCCAACGCTCGCGGAGGGCCTGGCAGCGCTCGGCGCCGTGGTGCGCAGCGTCGTGGCCTACTGCACGCGGGTGCCCGAGGGGCTAGCTGCCACGGCGAGGCGGCTGCTCGCCGAGGAGGCGATCGACATCGTCTGCTTCACCAGTTCATCCACCGTGCGCAACCTCGTGGCCGCCCTGGATGGCGACGTTACCCCCCTCGCCGCCCCGACCATCGCCTGCATCGGTCCGGTGACCGCCGCCACGGCCGCTCAACTGGGGCTCCGGGTCGACGTAGTGGCGCGGGAACACACCATCCCCGGCCTCGTCGCCGCGGTGATCGAGCACGTTCAAGCCACGGCTCGCCCAGCAGGAGGAGGCGCTGCATGAGTCCGTTGCCCGCGTTTCCCACCACCCGGCTGCGCCGGCTGCGCCGCACCGAGGCGCTCCGCCGGCTCGTGCGCGAGACGACGCTGGCTGTCGACGACCTGATCCTGCCGCTGTTCGTGCGGCACGGGCGCGGCGTGCGCGAGCCCATCGCCAGCATGCCGGGGCACTACCAGCTCTCGCTCGACGAGCTGGCGCGCGAGGTGCGCGAGGTCCGCACCCTAGGCATCCCGGCGGTGATCCTGTTCGGGCTCCCGGCGCAGAAAGACCCGCTGGGCTCGGAGGCCTATGCCCCTCGCGGGATCGTCCAGGAAGCCATCCGCACGGTGAAGGAGCACGCACCCGAGCTGATCGTCGTAACCGATGTCTGCCTATGCGAGTACACCAGCCACGGCCACTGCGGCGTAGTGGAGCAGGGCGAGGTACAGAACGACCCGACGCTGGAGCTGCTGGCGCGCACGGCGGTGTCGCACGTGGAGGCCGGGGCCGACATCGTCGCCCCCTCGGACATGATGGATGGCCGGGTCGGCGCCATCCGCCGCGCCCTGGATGAAGCAGGCTACACGGCAACCCCGATCCTCGCCTATGCTGCCAAGTTCGCCTCGGCCTTCTACGGGCCGTTCCGCGAGGCCGCCGACTCCGCGCCCCAGTTCGGCGATCGCCGGGGCTACCAGATGGACCCGGCCAACGCGCGGGAGGCGCTCCGCGAGGTGGAGCTGGACATCATGGAGGGAGCGGACCTGGTCATGGTCAAGCCGGCACTCGCCTACCTCGATCTGATCTGGCGGGTGCGCGAGCGCTTTGGCCTGCCGGTCGTGGCCTACAATGTGAGCGGTGAGTTCGCCATGGTGAAGGCAGCTGCCCAGCGCGGCTGGCTCGACGAGCGTGCGATCGCGCTGGAGATCCTCACCGGCATCCGCCGCGCGGGAGCGGACCTGATCATTACCTACTTCGCTAAGGACGTCGCGCGCTGGCTGCCGTAGGCGGCGAGGAGCCCCCACGTTCCCTCGAGGGGCGCTTGACGGCAAGAGCGATCGACGCTATATGTCTTCCTTCAAAGCGTGCCGGCCTAGAGCGCTGATGCCAGCGCTGGAAGCAGGAAGGTGAGCCGTGAGAGGCGGTGTGGTCTGCTCCCTACCCGTGTTGGCCGTCGTCGCGATACTCGGCCTGGCCTGTCAGATCGTCCCCGCCCGCGCCCCAGCTGTGGACGCCCCGCCTGCCGCCGCACCGGCGCCCCCCACTCCGCGCCTCGCGGATGAGCAGGCGGTGGCCAGCTTCTACCGCGGCAAGACGGTCCGCTTCATCGTCGGCTTCCCCGCTGGCGGGGGGTTTGATACCTACACCCGCGCTATCGCGCGCCACATCAGCAAGTACATCCCTGGCAACCCGACCGTGATCGTAGAGAACATGCCGGGGGCGGGCAGCCTCATCGCCGCGAACTACGTCTACGCCGCCACCCGGCCGGACGGATTGACCATCGGCAACTGGATCGGTGGCCTGATCCTGCAGCAGGTGCTCGGCGCCCAGGGCATCGAGTTCGACGCGCGCCGCTACCGCTTCCTGGGCGTGCCCGTCCCGGATAACGTCGTCTGCGCGGTTCGCAAGGAGTCGGGCTTCCGGAGCTTCTCCGACGCGATCAACTCGCCCCAGCCGTTGATCCTGGGCGGCTCGGCGCCGGGCTCGAGCACCGACGACCCGCCTAAGGTGCTCGCGGCCGCTATCGGGCTCAACCTCAAGCTGGTCTCGGGCTACGGGGGCACCGCCCCTATCCGCCAGGCGGCGGATGCCGGGGAGATCCACGGCGGCTGCTGGGCCTGGGAGTCGATCAAGGTGACCTGGAAGGCCGGGCTTGAAGCCGGCGACGTCATCGTCATCGGCCAGGTCACCGAACGGAAGCTCCCCGACCTGCCCAATGTCGAGTCGGCGCTCGACCTGGCGAAGACGGACGAGGCGCGGCAGCTCATCCGCAGCGGCATCATCGTTCCCTCGCGCATCACGCGCCCCTACGCCGTCCATCCCGATACCCCGCCCGAGCGCCTCGCGGCGCTGCGGCAGGCGTTCATGGCGGTGCTTAAGGATCCTGGTCTCCTCGAGGACGCTCAGAAAGCGTCGCTCGATATCGATCCGGTTCCAGGGGAGGAGGTCGAACAGCTCGTCCGCGAGCTCTTCGAGACGCCAGAGCACATCAAGGCGCAGCTGCGCGCGCTTCTCCTCCCTTCCTGAGCGAGGCAGGCTGCACGCGCCGCAGCCCCTGCACGTTTGATCCGGGGCGCGCCGCCGGGCCGTGGGGTGGCGCGCCCTTGAGCTGAAAGAGGTCTATGAGAACGGACAGCTCGGCTGCACTCTTCGCGCGCGCCCAGCAGCTGCTGCCCGGTGGGGTGAACAGCCCAGTACGGGCGTTCCGCGCCGTGGGAGGCACCCCCCGGTTTCTGGTACGCGGCGAGGGCGCACGGGTCATCGATGCCGATGGGAACACCTATATCGACTACCTCGGCTCCTGGGGGCCGCTCATCCTCGGGCATGCTCCGCCCGCGGTGGTGGAGGCGGTCAGCGCCGCGGCACGCGAGGGGACCAGTTTCGGCGCGCCCCACCCCCGCGAGGTCGAACTCGCCGAGCTGGTGGTCGAGGCGGTGCCCAGCGTAGAGATGGTCCGCTTTGTTAACTCGGGCACCGAAGCGACTATGAGCGCCATCCGGCTCGCCCGCGCCTACACCGGCCGCGACATGATCGTCAAGTTCGACGGCTGCTACCATGGCCATGCCGACGGTCTGTTGGTGAAGGCCGGCTCCGGTCCGCTCTCGTTCGGCAGCCCGGACAGCCCAGGGGTGCCGGCGGGCATGGCGCAGCACACGCTCTCGGTCCGCTACAACGACCTCGCCGCGGTGGAGGCCGCCTTCGCCGCTCATCCGGACCGCATCGCGGCGGTGATCGTCGAGCCGATCGCGGGTAACATGGGACTGGTGCCCCCCAGAGCTGGCTTCCTTGCCGGGTTGCGCGCACTCACCCAGCGCTATGGCGCGCTCCTGATCTTCGACGAGGTGATCACCGGCTTCCGCGTCGCCTACGGCGGCGCCCAGGCGCTCTATGGGGTGTACCCGGACCTCACCTGCCTGGGGAAGGTGCTGGGAGGCGGTCTGCCAGTCGGCGCGTACGGGGGGCGGCGGGAGATTATGGCCCAGGTGGCCCCGGCCGGCCCCGTCTACCAGGCCGGCACGCTGGCGGGAAATCCCCTCGCTATGGCTGCTGGCTGCGCCACCCTCCGCCTGCTGCGCGCGGGCGACGCATACCGCCGCCTGGAGGCGCTGGCGCAGCCCCTGGCGACGGGGCTGGCCGAGGCTGCCGCCGCCGCGGGCCTCCCCGTCCAGGTTGCGCGCGTGGGCTCGCTGCTAACGGTGTTCTTCACCGACTCCCCGGTGACCGACTACGAGAGCGCGCGCCGCGCCGATACCGCCCGCTACGCGCGCTTCTTCCACGCGATGCTCGCGCGGGGGGTGTACCTGCCGCCCTCGCAGTTCGAGGTGTGGTGTGTGAGCCTGGCACACACCGAGGCGGACATCGCGGCGACCCTCGCTGCCGCCCGCGCGGCCTTCGCCGAGGTCGCCGCGGCCGGCTGATACCAGGCGATCTCCAGCACCGCGGTCAGGGCAGTAACCCACTACCGTATCTGGGAAGACAGGCCACTTCGCCTGGACTCACGCTCATCGAGGAGGTGCAACGGTGCTAGCTGTGCCGCTCATAGCATTGGGGCTCGCGCTTGCGGTCAGCGGCTTGCCGCTGGTCCCGCCGGCGGGGCAAGCCTCCGTCGTGGCGGCCCAGCCCGCGGGGCGTACCTGGCGCGTCTATAACGGCGGCGAGAGCGCCGATGCCGCCATCCAGGTCAATGCCTTCCGGCCCAGCCGGATCACCATCGGCGTCGGGGACAGCGTCACCTGGGTGCTCGATAGTACAGAGGCGCATACGGTGACCTTCCTCTCGGGTGGGGCGCGGCCGCCGTCCACGCTGCGGATCGGTAGCCTGCAGTTCCGCAATCCCCTGGTCCTGGCGCCGGCGGGCGGCAGCGTCTACGATGGCACGGGCTATGTCAACTCCGGGCTGCTCCAGAAGGGCGACACGTTCACGCTCACCTTCGTCCAGCCGGGCACCTACGAGTACGTCTGCTTGATCCACGGCACGCAGCGCGGGCAGGTCGAGGTCCGTGCCGAGGGCGCGCCGGCCGAGCAGACCCAGGCGAGCCTGGACCGGGAGGCGCAGGACGCGCTGGCCCGGAATCTCGAGCGGGGCGAGAGCCTGCGGCAGGAAATTGCCGTCGCGCGCGCTCCCGGGCAGGTGGTCGTCGGAGCCGGCGCGGGCGATGTATCGGTGCGCGCGTTCGGTCCAGCGGAGGTCACCATCCGTGTCGGAGAGACGGTCACCTGGACCAGCGAGGTGAGCACCCCGCACACCGTGACCTTCACCTCCGGCGCTCCTCTGCCCTCCTACTGGCAACCCGAGGCTCAAGGGGGCGGCTTCGCGCTGCTGGTCGCCAATCCCGAGGCCGCCACCCGCCAGGGGGGCGACACCTACGACGGCACGGGCTACCTTAACTCCGGCGTGATGACGAACACGACTAACAGCAGCTATACCCTGCGCTTCGTCCAGCCCGGTACCTACGAATATGTCTGCCTGCTCCACCCCGAGTTCGGGATGCGGGGTACCGTGACCGTGCTGCCATAGCGGCAGGGCGCCATGGCGCGGGCGAGGAAAAAAGCCCCGGGAGCACTTGAGTGCTCCCGGGGCTTTTTTGTTAGCCTCCGCCTACTTCTACGCTCGACTGCCGAGCGGAACGCGGCCCAATTCAGCCTGCTACCTCGGCGGAGGGGTCGGCGGGCCCCCGCGCGTTCCAGCGCGGGGGCTTACCTGTCGACTTGCCATCTCCCGAGGAGGACGATCGGCTTGATCAACGGATACACCGCCGTCACCTCCTCTCGGGAAGCGCGCCTTCCCGCTTCCCACCCCCACTATAGCACCCGCCCGGGGCCCATGCAAGGTGCTCTGCGCAACGAGGGCGAGGCCGCAGGCGCGGGAGCACCGCTCAGCGCCTGATCCCCCAGTCAATAGCCGGCGCCGGCGAGACGATGTCCGAAATGATCAAGACACCCATCAGCGCGAGGAGGATCGCGATTCCGATCGCATGAACCAGCTCGGCGCGCTCCGGCGCGATCCGCCGCCCCCGTACGGCTTCGATGAGCAGGAACAGCAGCCGGCCGCCGTCCAGCCCTGGCAGGGGCAGCAGATTGGCCACGGCCAGGCCGGCGCTGAAGGCCGCCACCAGCGTGAGCAGGGGGAACCACCACCCCGTCTCCCCGACCGCGGAGGCGGCCTGGCCCGCGAGCTGGGCCATGCCGACGATGCCGATCGGACGGACGGCCTCGGCAGAGATGGCTCCCTGGATCAATAGGATGGGGATAGCGAGGGTAAGGCCGACGAGCTGGAGCGCGCGCTCCACCCCCTTGCCCAGCGCCTCGTGGATGGGGTAGGACACGGGCCGCAGCTCCAGCACCTGGCCCCGGAGCTGCACCCCCAACGGCCCCGCCCCCGCCGGCCAGGAACTCCGCAGCGTGACCGGCACGCGGAGTTCCTGGCCGTTCCGCGCGATGTGGAACAATACCGTCTGGCCCGCGCTGCTGCGGGTTGCCCGCTGGACGTCGTCGAGGGTGGCAGCGCGGCGGTCGCCTACGGCGAGGATCACATCGCCCGGCTGCAAGCCCGCCGCCTCGGCCGGCGAGCCCGGCTGCACCGCCGCGACTTCCACCCGCACCGTGGTCGGTGTAGGCCAGCCCGCCATGAAGGCGCTCGTGAACATTACCACGGCCAGGAGGAAGTTCATCGCCGAACCCGCCACGAGCACCACGAACCGGGCGAACACCCCTTTACTCGCAAAGCTGCCGGGCTCGCTCGGGTCGTCCTCGCCACGGATGCGCACGAAGGCGCCCAATGGGATCCAGTTCAGCGAGTAGACGACCCCGCCGAGCTGCTTGCCGATGAGGCGGGGCGGGAAGCCAAAGCCGAACTCCTCGACCGTCATGCCGGCTAGGCGCGCCGTCACGAAGTGCCCCAGCTCGTGCACCAGCATCAGCAGGCTGAGCACCGGCACGATGACGGCGTAGTGGCGATTCTCCCAGAGCACCGTTACCAGTTCCATCGGTATTCCCAATAATCCAGCAGCGGCGCCGCCGCGCAGCGCCCCATGCGAGTGTTACAGCCGCGAGACCTGGAAGCTCCACTGGCTCAGGCGATCGCTTGCGCGACGAGTTCCCGGCAGACGCGCCGGGCCCACCGGTCGGCTTCGAGCACCGCTTCCAGCGAGGGCGCGGCCACCGGCTGGTGCTGCGCGAGCACCTCCTCGACCACGTCGGGGATGCGATCGAAGCGCAGCGCGCCCTCCAGGAACAGGCGGACCGCCTCGTCGTCCGCGCCGACGAGCACACTGGGGTAGGTTCCGCCCCGCTGTGCCGCCTCGAGCGCCAGGTAGAGGCAGCGGAAGCGCTCGCGCTCCACCTCGCTGAATGTGAGCGTGCCGAGCTGCACGAGGTCGAGGCGGGGCACCGGGCACGGCCAGCGCTCGGGATAGCTCAGCGCGTACTGGATAGGCAGGCGCATATCCGGGACGGCGAGCTGCGCCTTAAGCGAGCCGTCGATAAACTCGACGAGCGAGTGAACGATGCTCTCACGGTGCAGGATCACCCGGATCCGGTCGAGCGGCACGCCGAAGAGCCAGGAGGCCTCCATGACCTCCATGCCCTTGTTCATGAGCGTCGCCGAGTCGACGGTGATCTTCGGCCCCATCGACCAGGTTGGATGGCGGAGCGCGTCCGCCGGCGTGACGTAGCGCAGCGCCTCCAGCGGCAAGTCGCGAAAGGCGCCGCCCGAGGCGGTCAGCACCAGCGCGGCCACCTCGTCGCCCCGCGCGTCCGGCGGCCCCTCCCCGCGCAGGCACTGCCAGATGGCGTTGTGCTCGCTGTCGACCGGGAGCACCGCCACGCCGTGCGCCCGCGCGGTCGCCATCACCAGGTGCCCGCCCATGACGAGCGCCTCCTTGCTGGCGAGCGCCACCGTCTTGCCGCTCGCCAGCGCGGCCAGGGTGGGGCAGAGGCTCGTCCGCCCGGGCACGGCCACCAGGACCAGGTCGGCCTCGCACTCCGCGGCCAGCCGCGTCAGCGCCTCCTCGCCGTACAGCAGGCGAGTGGGGCGCAGGTCGGGCACGCCGGGCGGCACCGCGGTCACCGCGGCCAGCCGCGGCTGCCACTGCCGGAGCTGCGCCTCGAAGCTCGCAGACAGGTGCCCAGCGGCCAGGGCTACCACCTCGAACCGGTGCCCATGGGCAGCGATCACCTCGAGCGCCTGCCGGCCGACCGAACCGGTGCTTCCCAGAACAGCGATCCGTTTCCTCACCACCCTACCTGCCGATAGCCAGGAGATAGAGGTATGCTACCATCCCCGCCGCCAGAAGGCTATCCATTCGGTCCAGCAACCCGCCGTGTCCGAGGAGCAGGCCGCTCGCGTCCTTGGCCCCGAGCTGGCGCTTGATGAAGCTCTCCGCGAGGTCCCCGATGAGGCCCGCGATGGCGACGAGCGCGCCGAGCCCGAGCAGCACGAGGGGCGACAGCGCCGGCGGAGGAGCTACCACGGCGACGACCGCGGCCAGGGCTACCGCGCCCGCCAGCCCGCCAACCGCGCCCTCGGCCGACTTGCCCGGGCTGAGCGTGGGGGCGAGCTTGGTCTGGCCCCAGCGCCGCCCGACGAAGTAGGCGGCGATATCGGCGGCCCAGGTGCAGCCCAACACCACCGGCACCCAGTAGCCCCCGTGGGGGAGCGCGCGCAGCAGCGGATAGTAGGCTAGCAGCCCGCCAACATAGAGGGCGGGGGCCAGCGTCACGGCCCAGTCGAGCAGGGCGTCACGGCGCGGGTGCCGAAACGCCGCCCAGGCGAGTCCTCCGAATGTGGCCCCGGCGAGCAGGTGGGGGTGCCACGCGCTCGCGCCGCCCAGCGTGCTCAGCGCCAAGCCGACGGCTAGCGGCACGCCGAGCAGCCACAAGGGGCGATAGCCGGCGCGCGCCAGCAGGAGGTACAGCTCGCCGCTGCCGATCAGCGCGCACAACCCTACCCCCAGCACATAAGCCGGCACCGGCTCTTGCGCCGCGGCCCACAGCAACAGGGGGCCGAGCACGGCCGCCGGGAGGAGTCGTCTCCACGACATCGCGCCCCACCCCGTGCGGCCGGCGCGCCGGCCGCACGGCCTCAGATACGGCCAAACCGCCGCTGCCGCTGCGCGTACGCGCACAGGGCCTGGTAAAACTCTTCCTTGCCGAAATCGGGCCAATAGGTCGGCGTGAACCAGTACTCCGCGTAGGCGGCCTGCCAGAGCAGGAAATTGCTAAGGCGCATCTCGCCCGCCGTGCGGATGATCAGGTCGGGATCCGGCAAGCCGGCCGTGTGCAGGTAGGAGGCGAACAGCTCCTCCGTCACGTCCTCGGGCCGCACCCCATCGGCCAAGAGGCGACGCACGGCCTGCAGGATCTCCGCGCGGCCGCCGTAGTTAAAGGCCACGTTGAGGAGCAGGCGGTGGTTGTTCCGCGTGAGGGCCACAGCGTATTCGACGCGCTCGCGCAGCTCCGGGGGCAACCCCTCGAGACTGCCGAGATGGCGGAGCCGCACCCCGTTCTCATGCAGCGCGGGCGTCTCGCGGTCGATGACCTGCGCGAGGATGTGGAGGAGCCCGTCGACCTCCTCGCGGGGGCGCTGCCAGTTCTCCGTCGAGAACGCGTAGAGGGTGAGGATACGCACCCCGAACTCAACGCAGCTCTCGATGATCCGCCGCGTGTTCTCGGTACCGGCGCGGTGGCCCGCCAGGCGCGGCAGCCCGCGCTCCCGCGCCCAACGCCCGTTCCCGTCCATGATGATCGCGACGTGCGTGGGCACCAACGGCAGCGGGGGGCGCTTTGCGACCGAGTTATCGAGTTGGGATTCTGAGCCGGTCAGCATCAGAGCTCCATGACCTCGCTCTCTTTCCGCCGCCCCACGTCATCCGCCTGGGCAATGAAGCTATCGGTGAGCTTCTGAAGGCGCTCCTGGGCACGCTTCACCTGGTCTTCGGAGAGGTGCTGCTCGCGCTCCGCCTTGCGAAGCTCGTCGATCGCCTCACGGCGGCAGTTGCGGATCGCGACCCGTGCCTCCTCCACCCGCTTGTGCACCAGCTTGACGAGTTCGCGCCGCCGCTCCTCGTTCAGCGGCGGAACGACCAGCCGGACCACGCTCCCGTCGCTGCTCGGCGTCAGGCCCAGGTCCGATTTCTGGATAGCCTTCTCGATCGCGGGCAGCAGCTTCTTGTCCCAGGGCTGGATTACCAGCAGTCGGGGCTCCGGCACATTGATGGCCGCGAGCGCGTTTAAGGGGGTGGGTGTCCCGTAGTAATCCACCTGGACCCGCTCGAGCAAGGCGGGCGAGGCCCGTCCGGTGCGTACGGCGGCGAGATCGTGCTGGAGCGCTTCGACCGCCCGTTTCATCTTCCGTTCCGCGGTCTGATAGATCTGGTCGATCATCTCTCGCCTCCGACACCAGCCCCTGGGGTTAGGAGATTAGCGTCCCCACCTCTGCCCCAGCCACGATACGGCTCAAGTTGGTCGGGTTGCGCAGATCGAAGACGATGATGGGCAACTTGTTATCCATACACAAGGCCAACGCCGTGCTGTCCATAACCTGCAATCCGCGCTGCAGCGCGTCGCGATAGGTCAAGCGGTCGAACCGCCGGGCATGGGGGAATAGCCGGGGATCTTGATCGTAGACGCCGTCCACACGGTTCTTCGCCATGAGCAGCACGTCGGCGTTGATCTCCAGCGAGCGCAGCGCGGCCGCGGTGTCCGTGGTGAAGAAGGGGTTGCCGGTCCCGGCGGCGAAGATCACCACGCGCCCCTTCTCCAGGTGGCGGATGGCCCGCCGCCGGATATAGGGCTCGGCCACCTCGGCCATCGAGATCGCCGACTGGACGCGTGTCTGCACTCCCTTCCGCTCCAGGGCGGCCTGTAGCGCCAGAGCGTTCAGCACCGTCGCCAGCATTCCCATGTAATCGGCGGTCGCGCGGTCCATCCCGTTGCGGCTGGCCTGCTCGCCGCGCCAGATGTTCCCGCCGCCGATTACCACGCCGACCTGGATGCCCTGCAAGACGAGTTCGACGATCTGCCCGGCGATGTAGTCCACTGTCGGCGGGTCGATGCCATACGGGGCGTCACCCTGCATCGCCTCGCCGCTCAGCTTCAACATCACGCGCCGGTAACGGCATGTGGCCACCCTCGCCTCCCGGCCCTGGCTGCCCGGCCCCCCGCGCTAGGCGCTCCGCTCTCAGGCGCCGAGCTCGAAGCGTGCGAACCGCCGCACAACGATGTTCTCGCCAAAGCTGGCGATGTGCTCCTTGATCAGCTCCCGGACGGTCTTGCTGCTGTCGCGGATATACGGCTGGTCGAGCAGGCTGGTCCCGCTCTCCACCGCGGTCTCGCCATCCGGCGACTCATCGCCGATGCGGCTGGGGTTCATCGCCGCCACCTGCATCGCGAGCTCGTGCGCCAGCTCGCGGAACTGGGGGGTCCGGGCCACGAAGTCCGTCTCGCAGTTGAGCTCGACCATGGCGCCGATCCGGCCCCCGGCATGGATATAAGCCTCGATCAGCCCCTGCCGGGCCTCGCGGCCGGCCTTCTGCTCCGCGCGCTCGAGGCCGCGCTGGCGCAGCAGCTCCGCGGCGCGGTCCATGTCGCCGCCCGCATCGAGCAGCGCCCGGCGACACTCCATCACCCCGGCCCCCGTGCGCTCGCGCAGCGCCATCACTTGCTGAGCCGTAACTTGCAACGACCCCTCCTCGGCAGCAGATAGCTCCCGCATGCCGCAGCGGGCGCGAGCCGTGCGGCACCGCTAGCGGCCGCCACGCCCGGCGTACTCCTCTTCCTCGTCCTCGGGTTCGAAGATACCCCCCGTGGCGACCGCGGCGATCTCCTCGTCGGTGCCCACCACCTCCGCCTCTGCTTCTGCTGCCTGCTCTGCCATCTCCTCTTCCGCCAGTGCCGCCTCCCGCTGCTGGCGGCCCTCCACGATAGCGTCGGTGAGCTTACCAGCGATGAGGCGGATGGCGCGGATCGCATCGTCGTTCGCGGGAATGGGATAGTCGATCAGCTCCGGGTTGCAGTTAGTGTCGACCATGGCCACGATCGGGATCTCGAGCCGGCGTGCCTCCGCGACCGCGATGCTCTCCCGGTGCGGATCGACGATGAACACGGCATCCGGCAAGCGGCGCATGGTGCGAATCCCGCCGAACAGGCGCGTGAGCCGCTCCAGCTCGTCGTGGAGGCGGGTGGCCTCCTTCTTGGGGAGCAGGTCGAACTCGCCCTGCTCCTTGCGCCGCTCCAGCTCCTCCAGGCGGCGGATGCGCTGCTGGATGGTCTGGAAGTTGGTCAGGGTGCCGCCCAGCCACCGCTGGATGACGTAGGGCATCCCGGCCCGCGTGGCCTCTTCCTGGATGGTCTCCTGCGCCTGCTTCTTGGTGCCCACGTACAGGATCGTCCCCCCGCGCGCCGCTACATCGCGGACGAAGGTCATCGCCTCCTCGAGGCGGCGGACCGTCTGCTGGAGGTCGATGATGTGGATTCCGTTGCGCTCGGTGAAGATGAAGGGCCGCATCCGCGGGTCCCAGCGGCGGGTCTGATGGCCGAAGTGGACCCCTGCCTCGAGCAGCACCTTCATCGAGATCGGCGTGGCCATGGTTGCTTGCCTCCTGGGTGTCGTTTTGAGCCCTCCGCAGCCCTCGTCCCACCCGGGAACCCCCCTTCGGGCACGCCCGGGCAGTCCGGCTGCGTGCGTGATGCACTAGACACCGAAGATGAATTATAGCACGCCCTCGGCTCAGTACCGACCGGCCGGCTGGTAGCGACGGACGTTGGCCGCGTGCTCCTCGGCCGTGCGGGCGAACACGTGGCTGCCATCGCCGCGGGCAACGAAGTACAGGGCATCCGTCGCCGCGGGCTGGAGCGCCGCATCGAGGGAGGCCAGGCCGGGGTTGCAGATCGGGCCCGCCGGCAGCCCCACCTGCTGATAGGTGTTGTACGGCGAGGGCACAGCGAGATCTGCCAGGGTGAGTTCGCGCTTCCACAGGGCGGGCCCCGGCATGGGCACGCGCGGCGCGGCCAGCGCGTACTGGACCGTGGGATCGGCCTGCAGCGGCATCCCGCGCGCGAGGCGGTTGTAATAGACCCCGGCGATCAGGGCGCGCTCCTCGGGCACCACGGCCTCGCGCTCGATGATCGAGGCGAGCGTCACCACTTCGCGCAGCGTGAGGCCCCGCGCGGCAGCTTGCTCGCGGCGCTGTGCGGTGAAGTGCTGGCGGAACTGCGCCACCATCTGGGCGATCAGCGCCTCCACGCCCTCGCTCGGTCGCCACGCGTAGGTCGCCGGGAATAGGAAGCCCTCGAGGCTGCTATCCGGCGGGAGCCCCAGCTCCACCGCGTAGGCGCCCCCGGCATAGACGATCTCCAAGAACTGCGCTCCCGTGCCCGGCGCCAGGGTCTCCAGCTTCCAGGCGATCTCCTCGGCCCGCCACCCCTCGGGGATCGTCAGGAGCGGGCCCGAGCGCACGCGGCCGCTGGCGAGCACCGCGATGATCTCGCGGGTCGACATGGCCGGACTCAGCTCGTACTCCCCCGCCGCCAGCCGCTGGCTCACCCCCTCCTGCTCGACCAGGAGGCGGAACACCGCTGCCGAGCGCACAAGGCCCTGCCGCTCGAGCGCGGCGCCGATCTCCGCGGCAGTCTGCCCGGGCGCCACCGCGAACACGACCGGCGTGGGGTCGTCGCTCACCGGTGCATCGAGGGCGCGCAGCGTGACCCAGATCCCCTCCAGCGTGTGCCCGCTGATGAGATAGGCAGCCCTGCCGGCAGCCGCGCAGAGCAGCAAGCCGATAGCCAGAGCCCCAAGGCGCCTCATCGTGCTGTGTCCAGGTAGTCCTGGAGGATCACGGCCGCGGCGGCCGCGTCCAGCGCCGTCCGCCGCCGGCGCGAACCACTGGCTGCGAGCCGGCGCGCGGCCTCGATAGTAGAGTAGCGCTCATCCCAATAGACCAGCGGCACGGGCAGGTGGGCGCGGAGGCGTTCCGCCCAGCGCTGCACGCGCCGGGCCTGGGGCCCAAGCTCCCCTGCCAGCGTCCGAGGGAGCCCCACTACCACGCGCTCAACCCCGTGCTGCTGCACCAGCTGGGCCACCTGCTCGAAGTCGCGGGACGCGTTGCGGCGCACGATAACCCCCAGGGGGGAGGCCAGGCGCCCCTCGGGATCGCTGAGCGCGACTCCGATCCGGCGCTCCCCGACATCGAGGCAGAGCGTCCGGCCAGGGGGCACAGCTCACTCCACCCGGCCCTCCTGCACCCGGAGCCGGAAGGCGCGTGGCGCCCAGCTCGGCCAGATCTCGACGCGCACCGCTGCCCCTTGCCCATCGCGAGCGGCAAGCGCGGCCTGGGCCTCCTCCACCGTCGCCCCCCGGAGGCGCCGGGCGAGCACGTCGGCATCCATCTCGCGCGTGATCCGGCCCCGAACCCCCACCCGGTACAGCGCCCCGCCCGCGTCCTGGCCGAGGTACTCCGGTAGCGTCAGCTCGGGCGGCTCCCCCAACGGGCGAAAGCCCGCCGGCAGGCTGGCCGCCCAGACCGCCGCGGCCAGCTCGCTGAACGCAGTGTTGTTGAAGGCCAGTGCGCTTACCCGCGCCTGGAGCTGGCCCTGAACCTCGCTTGCGGGCACGCGCACCTGAGGGGTCAGGGTCTCGGCCTCCGTCTCGACCCGCACGCTATCGGATACAATAGTGAACTCGTCGCCAGCGAGGGCGGCAAGGATTTGCCACCCCTCGTCCTGCGCGCGCCGGAGCAGCTCGGCGCGGAGGGCAACGTGATCGCGCTCGCTCACCTCCGGGAACTCCTCCTCACTCCCGCCCTCCGTAGGGCGCTCGTTGAACACGCCCACCCCGGGGGGGCCCGGCTCGAGAAAGCGGACGATGGTCATCGCGGCCACATTGCCCGCCGGCCCAGGCTCTAGAGCGTGGATTCCCACGCGCACGCCGATCAGCGTGTTCGGCGGCAGCTGCACCTCCTCGTCGGTGGCGAAGCGCACACCGTTCGTGCTCGTCAGCACCACCCCGCGGGGGACGATGACCAGGTTCTCGCGGCTGTTCACGAATGTGACCGTTCCTCGCGCCCGCTCCTTGGGCCGCCGCCCCACCCCGCTCGCCGGCACCTGCGCCTCGACGGTGAAGCGCTGGCTCAGCACCACGCCGGGCAGGCGGCGCGATGCCACCTCCGGCTCGCGCACGGTCGGATCGACACGGATCTCGAACAGTGCGGAGTCCACGTCGACGTACGGCTCCATGGTGATCCGCATCTCGGGCAGCAAGACGAGCGCGGTACCCAACAGGACGACCCCTGCGAGCCAGACCGCCAGCCGCCGGGCGACGCGCGCGACCGGCACCCACTGCCAGATCCGGAACCAACGGAAGCGGAAGCGCTCGGCCTGGTCCGGCGGCAGGAGGTGCAGCAGGCCACGGAGGCTGGCGCGCGTGCGGAACCCGGCCAGGCGCGCTAACCGCCGGCGCTCCCGATCGCTGGAGACGATCACCACCTCCGCCGCGATCGTCTGCAGGAGCCGCCCCAGGATGCGGAACTCGAGCGGCGTGCGCAGGACCGCCGCCTCGGGCGGGAGGTACACAAAGAGCTCTTCGGCGGTAGTGCTCTCGATCTTCGCGCGCAGACTCCCTAAATCATCCGCCCGGTCCACCAGGATCACGCCTTGTGAGTCGGCACGCTCGCTGCGGCGCATCCCCGCTGTTCCTCAGGCAGAAGGTACGGCCCGGCCGGTCGCCGCTAGTCCTGCCCGTCGGACCGCAGCGCGCTGCGCACGAGCTCGGGCACGAGCGCCAGCGCCGCATCCAGCTGGCTTGCATCCTTGCCGCCCGCCCGGGCGAAGTCCGGCCGGCCCCCCCCGCCGCCGCCCGTCACGGCCGCCACCCGGCCGACCAGCGCACCCGCGGTGAGGCCCCTCCGCTGCGCCTCGGGACTGACGCTAGCGACGAACATCGGCCTGGAGTTGATGACCGCCCCGAGCACGACCACGCCCGGCCCGAGCCGCCCCCGGACCCGATCGACGGTGTGGCCGAGCGCGTCCATGCTCGAGGCTTCGACCCGCGCGGCAACGACGCGGAGGCCGTCCACCTGCTGGGCGGTCTCGACGAGCTCAGCGGCGCGGGCGTTAGCGAGCGCGGCTTCGAGCCGGCTCAGCTCGCGGCGCGCGGCCTGCAGCTCCGCGGTCAGCGCCTGGACGCGCTCGGCCGCGGCGTCCACCGGCGCTCCCACTGTGGTAGCGATCCGCTCGAGCAGGGCGAGCCGACTCGCCACCCACTCGAGCGCCGCCGGCCCGGCGACCACCTCGACGCGCCGCATCCCGCTCCCGATCCCGCTCTCGCTGACAATGTAGGCCGAGCCGATCTCCCCGCTGTGGTGGACGTGCGTGCCACCACACAGCTCCTGGCTGTAGTCGCCCACGCGGACGACCCGCACCTGATCGCCATACTTCTCGCCGAACAGCGCCCAGACCCCCTGCTGCATCGCTTCGGCATAGGGCATGATCTCGGTCGTCACGGGTAGATCGCGGAGGATCTGCGCGTTGATCGCGCGCTCCACCTCGCGGAGCTGGTCGGGCGCGACCGGCCCCGGGTTAGCGAAGTCGAAGCGGGCCACGCGGGGGCTCACCAGCGACCCGGCCTGGACGGCATGCGGCCCGAGCACCTCCCGCAGGGCCTTGTGCAGCAGGTGCGTGACCGTATGGTGGCGGGCCGTGCGCGCGCGGCGCTCGGCATCGACGCGCGCCTCCACCTGCATGCCGGTGGCTAGCTCGCCGGCCGCCACGTAGCCCAGATGCAGGATGTGGCCCGCCTCGTCGGCCTGGGTATCCTCGACGACAAAGAGCGCCTCGGCGCCGCGCAGCTCGCCCTGATCGCCCACCTGGCCGCCCGCCTCCGCATAGAACGGGCTCTCGTCCAGCACCACCGCCCCCCGCTCGCCCGTGCGGAGCCGGGCACACGGCAGCCCCGCCGCGGTGCGCAGTGCCAGCACACGCCCCGGCGCCACCGTCGTGGTATAGCCCAAGAACAGCGTGGGCGGCGCGTCGGCCACCGAGGCGGCGAGGGTCGCGCCGGCCGCGTGGCCGAAGCCCGCGGCGGCACGGCTGCGCGCCCGCTGCTCCTCCAGCGCCCGGCGATAGCCCGCCTCGTCGGCCTGGAGCCCGGCCTCGCGCAGGAGCTCGACGCTGAGCTCGTACGGGAAGCCGTAGGTATCGTAGAGGCGGAATAGCCGCTCCCCCGCGAGCACCGGGGTGCCGGAGGCGCGCGCCTCCGCGATCCAGCGCTCCAGCAGCGCTAGCCCGCTCTGCAGGGTGGCCAGGAAGCGCGCCTCCTCTTGCGCGATCACGCGCTGGATCTCGGCGCGGTTCGACACCAGCAGCGGGTAGCGCCCCCCCATGAGATCGCAGACGACATCCACGAGCGGGGCCAGGAAGGGCTCGGTCAAGCCGAGCAGGCGCCCATAGCGGACCGCGCGGCGGATGATGCGGCGCAAGACGTAGCCGCGCCCCTCGTTGCTGGGGAACACCCCGTCGGAGACGAGGAACGTCATCGCGCGGCTGTGATCGGCCAACACCCGCATGCTGAAATCCTGCCGCGGGTCGGCACCATAGGCCTGTCCCGTCAGCGCGGTGATCCGGGCGAGGAGCGGCCGGAACAGGTCCGTTTCGTACACCGTGGGCACATTCTGCATCACGGCGGCGATGCGCTCGAGGCCCATGCCGGTGTCGATATTGCGCTGCGCGAGCGGCTCCCGCCGCCCGTGCTCATCCTGGTAGTACTGCATGAAGACGAGGTTCCAGATCTCCAGGAAGCGGTCGCAGTCGCAGCCCGGCCCGCAGTCCGGCCGCCCGCAGCCGAGCGCCGGCCCCCGGTCGATGTAGATCTCCGAGTCCGGCCCGCAGGGGCCCGCCAGCCCCGGCGGGCCCCACCAGTTGTCCTCCAGGCGGCGGATCCGCTCGGCAGGCACGCCCTGGTCGAGCCACAGCGCCGCCGCCTCCTCGTCGGTGGGGTGCACCGTCACCCACAGCCGCTCACGCGGCAGGCCGAGGCGCTCGGTCACGAACTCCCAGGCCCAGGCGATCGCCTCGGCCTTGAAGTAGTCCCCGATCGAGAAGTTCCCCAACATCTCGAAGAAGGTGAGCGTACGCGGGTTGCCCACCTCATCGATGTCGGTAGTGCGGAAGCACTTCTGGACCGAGACCAGCCGGCGCGCCGGCGGCTCCCGGCGCCCCAGCATGTAGGGGATGAACTGCTGCATGCCCGCGGTGGTGAGCAGCACCGTGGGATCGTCTTGAGGCACCAGGCTGGAGCTGGGCACCTCGAGACTGCCCTTCTCCTTGAAGAAGTCAACAAAGAGCGAGCGGAGCCGCTCGCTCGACCACTGCTCCTCTCGTCTCAAGTCCGTCATCGTGGCGCCATCCTGCAGCCCGCCGTCTCCTCACTGCCCACGCTCCGTGGTGGAGGACAAGCGGGCATGGTGCTGATAGAATTCGTCGGCCGTGACACTCATCTCGATGCTATCGCACCATTGCCCGTCTACGAGAGCAATGTTGCGGCGCACCCCATCCACTCGGTAACCGCACTTACGGTACGAGGCGATGGCACGCTCATTATAATCATAAACGCTGAGATAGACCCGCTCAAGCCCCAACTCGCTGAATTGATGATGCAATAGGGTACGCATGGCGTCGGTGCCATAGCCGCGATTCCAATACTGCTTCTCGCCAATACCGATATACACGCGACAGGATCGTCGCTCCAGCGACAAGTTATCGTACCCGATCATACCGATGCGTTCGCCTTCGAGCGTCTCGATGATGAACAATTCCATCGACGGGTCGCTGCGAATTTGCTGGTAACGACGACGTACCTCCTCCATCGACATCGTGCGATGGCGGTCAGCGTTCAGATAATAGGTGAGTTCGGAGTCATTCTCCCAGCGCCAGAGGAGTGCGAGATCGTTCTCCTCGATAGGCCGTAGCACCGTCTTTGTACCGCGCAACACGGCGCCCTCCGGGATGGAAACTCCGGTTGCATTATCGCATTCGCCCGCGAGACCTGTCCACCAGCGGCGCGCCGCCATGCTACAATGAGAACCAGCAGAGGGCCTGCTGGTGGGAGCGCTGGCGTGACGCGGATGCAGTGGCTGTTCGTCGTGATCGGTACCCTGGTGATCATCTCCATGGTCCTGAGCACGATCCGCCCGTGAAGCCGCAGCGCGCTCGCCCGCTGCGCGGCCGGCGGCTCTCGCCCGGGCGCTTCGCTCGCCTGGTGCGCGAGGCACTGGCCGAGCTACCCCCGCCGTTCGCCCAGCGCTTGGAGAACGTCGCGGTCCTCATCGCCGACCGCCCCAGCCCGGCGCAGCTCCGCGCCCTCGGCTTGCGCCCGGGGGAGACGCTGTTCGGTCTCTACGAGGGAACCCCGCTCGGCGAGCGCGGCACCGGCTACCACCTGGCCCTGCCGGACCGGATCACGATCTACCGCGAGCCGATCCTCGCCGCGTGCAGCACCACCCAGGAGATGAAGGAGCAGATCCGCCTCACCGTGATCCATGAGCTGGGGCACTACTTCGGCCTGGGTGACGACGAGCTGCCGTAGGCGAGCACTGAGCAGCCGGCGATGAGCCTCCGGATCGATATCATCACCCTGTTCCCCGAGATGTTCGTGGGCCCCTTCGATGCCAGCATCCTCCGCCGCGCCCGCGACGCACAGCTCCTCGCGCTCCACATCCATCAGCTGCGCGACTACGCCACCGGGCGCCACGCCGTCGTGGATGACTACCCTTATGGCGGGGGCCCCGGGATGGTGCTCAAGCCGGAGCCGATCTGCCGCGCCGTCGAGGCGATCCGCCAGCCGGGAGCCCAGGTCGTGGTCCTGGCCGCCAGCGCGCCGCGCTTCCATCAGGCGCTGGCCGCTGCGTGGGCGCGCAGCCCGCAGCTCATCCTCGTGTGCGGACACTACGAGGGGATCGACGAGCGCGTGATAGAGGTGCTCGGAGCGACGCGGGTCTCGATCGGCGACTACGTGCTTACGGGCGGGGAGCTCGCCGCCATGGTCGTGGTCGATGCGGTGGCACGCCTTGTTCCCGGCGTGTTGGGCGATAGCGCCTCGAGCGCCGAGGAGTCCTACACCAGCGGGGTGCTAGAGTACCCGCACTATACCCGCCCCGCGGTCTTCCGCGGCCGGCGCGTGCCCGACGTGCTGCTAGCGGGCGACCACGCCGCCATCGCCGCCTGGCGCCGGCGCCAGGCACTAGCCCGCACGCTGGCCTGGCGCCCCGACCTGCTCGACGACGCCGCCTGGGACGAATGCGCGCGACTGGGCCTTATCGAGCCGCTCCCGGAGGGGTAGGCCGCGCTCGGCCCGGCGCCCAGGCGCCGCCCATTGACACCTCCGCCTGTGCCTGCTACGATGCGCGATGCAGGCAAGGCGTCTCCAGCCCGGACGCCACACGAGGGCGCCGGGCGCGAGCCCGGTAGCCGCGGCGGCTCACCGGCCAGCCGGTGCCCGTTTAAGGGAGGGAGCGGTCCGATGCCGGAGCTCACGATTGAGTCCGTCCTGCACATCGTCTTCCGCTGGATCCACTTCGTCGCTGGCATCACCTGGATCGGCCTGCTGTACTTCTTCAACTTCGTCAATGCCCCCTTCATGCGGGTGCTGGACCCCTCGGCACGCCCCCACGTGATCCCGACCCTGCTGCCGCGGGCGCTCGCCTGGTTCCGGCATGCAGCCTGGGTCACGGTCGTGGCGGGCCTGGTGCTGATCTACCTGCTGTACTGGCAGCGCGGCGATATCGTGACCTCGAACGGGGCGAGAACCATCTTCACGGGCATGCTGCTGGGCCTGATCATGGTGTTCAATGTCTGGTTCATCATCTGGCCCAACCAGCGGCGCATCATCGAGGCCGTGAGGGCCGGCAAGACCCCCGACCCCGCCTGGGGGCGCACCGCGCTCTACGCCTCTCGCACGAACGTCACGCTCTCCTTCCCCATGCTCCTCATGATGGCCGGCGCCACGCACTGGCCGATGGACTGGCCGGCAATCATCATCTTGGGGCTCATCGCCGCGGCGCTCGCGTTCCTCCTGGTGATGACGGTGCAGAGCTGGGCGGCAGCCCGCTTCTAAGCCGTGTGGGCCGGTGGGCGTGGCGTGCTGGCCTCGCACCGCCCTCTGCGGTAGACTAGCCGGGGGTGCTCCGCCCCGTGTGGAGCGCACCCGACAAATCCACAGAGGAGGCGTGCAGTGGCTGAGTTTAGCCGCCCTCCCTACAAGGCCAAGCAGTTCAACCTGAGCGGCCTGAGCGGTATCTCCGACCGTACCCTCGAGATGCACTTCAAGCTCTACGAGGGCTATGTCACCAACACGAACCGCCTTACCGAAGAGCTCGCCGAGATGACCCACAAGGGGCAGACCAATACCCCTGCCTATGCGGAGATGACGCGGCGGCTCGGCTTCGAGTACAACGGCATGATCCTGCACGAATACTACTTCGGCAACCTCAAGCCGAAGGGCTCGGGCCAGCCCGCGGCGGGCTCGCCGGCGATGACCGCGATTGAGCGGAGCTTCGGGGATTGGGACACCTGGCTCAAGGACTTCAAGGCCATCGGGCTCATGCGGGGCGTGGGCTGGGCAATCATGTTCCAAGACCCGATGACCGGCATCGTGAGCAATCACTGGGTCACGCTGCACGAGATCGGCAGCCCCGCGGGCTTCAAGCCCATCCTCGTGATGGACGTCTGGGAGCATGCCTTCCTGCTGGACTACGCCCCCGCCGATCGCGCGAAGTACATCGAGGCCTTCTTCTCCAACATCGATTGGGATGTCGTCAACGCACGCCTGCAGGCGGCAAAGGCCGAGCGCCCCATAGGCTAGCCCCCGCACCGGCGGCGAGCTCCGGCCGGCGGCCCCGCGCCCGGCAAACCGTGGCGGGCCGCCGGCCGCCTGAGAGGCTTGCTCCTCTCCCCGCGTAGCCACCCGCCCCAAAGGGGATTCCCTCGCGGCGTGTTACGGCTCGGGGCGCTCCCCGGCGCATTCCGCCCCCGCCGCTACCGCTGCTATACTTCATTCCCGAAACGGGGCCTTTGCGAGTGCCCGCCACCTGACGGGAGCGGTAGCCGTGCAGAAACTGGACGTGATGATCGCCCGTCTGCGCTTCCTGCTCGCCGACGTGGCGGCTAAGGAGACGCAGCTCACGAACCTGCGGCGGCAGCTGCGGGATCAGCTTGACCGCGTGGTGACTTACAGCCTGTACGGCGATGCCGATCTCGAGCGGAGCCTCTCCCTCATGACGGAGATCCAGGAGCGGCTCGACCGCGCCGAGAGCGATGCCAGCCACCTGCGGCGGATCCGGGAGCGGGCGGAGCGCGAGCTGGAGTCCCTCCTCCTCACCAAGGGCGTCGAGGAGGCAAAGGCGCAGCTCGCCGCGCTGCACCAGCGGAAAGCGGAGATTGAGCGCGCGCTCGCCGAGGTGGCCGCGCCCGGCGCGGCGGAGATCGACCTGGCTACCGCCGCGAGTCTACGGCAAGCGGACCAGGAACTCGAGCTGGAGATCCGTCGCCTTCAGCAAGATATCAACGAGGCCAGCGAGCGAGCAGCCCGCTCGCTGGGCCGCGAGAGCCAGCGGTCGTAAGGCCGCTCGCGGCACCGGCTCGCGCGAGACCGCCTAGCGTAGCCCGTGGAGCTCGCGCGCCGCTGCCAATACCTGCGTGGCCGCGGGCGGGATGTCCGTGGCCGGCGGGCGGCCAAAGGGATCTGTCAGCGGCGGCAGCCCCGCGAGCACCTGACAGCTTGCTACCACCGCGGCCGCGAGCCCTTCGAGGTGGTAACCGCCCTCGAGCACCACGACGAGACGGCCGCCGCAGAGGTCCGCCGCGAGCGCCCGCAGCCGCTCCAGCAGCACCGCATAGCCGTCCACCGTGAGCCGCATATCGGCCAGCGGGTCGCGCCAGTAGGCGTCGTAGCCCGCGGAGACGAGGATCAGGTCCGGCCGGTAGCGCCACGCCAGCGGCGTGAGCACCGCATCGAAAGCGCGGGTATAGACCGCGTCGCCGCTGCCAGGCGGCAGCGGGAGGTTCACCGTGTAGCCTGCTCCCATGCCGGCCCCGGTCTCGTTCAGGCGCCCGGTGCCCGGATAGAGCGGGTACTGGTGTACGGAGAAGTAACAGACGTCGGCCCGCTCGTAGAAAATCTCCTGCGTGCCGTTCCCGTGGTGCACGTCGAGGTCGACGATGAGCACGCGCTCGGCCCCGCCGGCGGCCAGCGCCCAGGCGGCCGCCACAGCGACGTTGTTGAACAGGCAGAAGCCCATGGCGCGGTCGGCCAGGGCATGGTGGCCGGGGGGGCGCAGCAGCACGAACGCGTTCTGGTACCTGCCGGCCAGCACGGCGGCACAGGCCTCGACCGCGCCCCCTGCTGCTACCAGCGCCGCGTCGTAGGAGGCCGGGGTGACGAACGTATCGGCGTCGATCCAGCCGCCCCCCGCGGCAGCCAGGGAGCGGATGTGGCGGATATGGGCCGCGGTGTGGACGCGTTCGAGGTCGGCGAGGTTCACCGGCTCGGGCTCCTCACGGGCGAGGTCGAGCCCGAGCCCGTGCTGTTCGAGCCGGGCCCAGGCGGTCGTCACCCGCGACGGTGCCTCTGGATGGCCGGGTACCTGATGGTCTTGGTGACGCGGCGAGTAGTAGAGCGCGGTGCCCATCTGGCGCGTTTCCTCACGAGTCCGCCACACGGAAAGCAAAGGCGGGGCTTCGCGGCGAAGCCTCGCCCGGCCCGGGTCCACTCACGCGCTGACCGCCGGCCCGGGGATGAACCGCGGCTGCGGCGAGGGGGCCGGCGCGCTGGCCGGCGGGGCGGCCGCCGCGGGCGGCGCGGGCGCCGGCGTGGTCGGTGGGGCGGGCGGCAGATCGGCGAAGATGCGCTCCAGCGCCTCTCCCTCGATAGTCTCGTGCTGGATCAGCTCCTGGGCGATGCGGTGGAGCTTGTCGATGTGCTGCCGCAGGATGGCCTCCGCCGTCTTGTAGCCCTTATCGATGATCCGCCGTACCTCCTCGTCGATCGCCTCGGCAACCTTCTCGCTGTAATTCTTCTGCTCGCCGATCTCGCGGCCGAGGAAGATCAGCTCCTCCTTGTGGCCCAGCGCGAGCGGCCCGAGCTTCTCGCTCATACCGTACTCGCAGACCATCTTGCGCGCGAGGTTCGTGGCGCGCTCGATGTCGTTCTGCGGGCCGGTGCTCATCTCGCCGAAGATCAGCACCTCGGCGACATGGCCGCCCAGCGCCGCCGCGATCATGTCCTCGAACTGGGACTTGGTCCAGAAGTAGCGGTCCTCGGACGGCAGGAAGCGCGTGTAGCCGCCCATCATGCCCCGCGCGATGATCGACACCTTGTGCACCGGGTCGTGGTTCTTCAGCATGCGCCCCACGAGGGCGTGGCCCGCCTCGTGATAGGCGGTGATCGCCTTCTCGCGGTCGCTCATGATGCGGCTCTTGCGCTCCGGCCCGGCGATGACGCGATCGATCGCCTCCTCGAGGTCAGCGAGCCCGATCGCCTTCTTGTTGCGGCGGGCCGCGAGGATCGCCGCCTCGTTGACCAGGTTGGCCAGGTCCGCGCCGGAGAAGCCCGGCGTCTGCTTGGCGAGCAGATCCAGGCTGACGTTCTTCTCCAGCGGCTTGCCACGCGTGTGCACCTCGAGGATCGCGCGGCGCCCGTTGATGTCCGGCCGGTCGAGCACGACCTGGCGGTCGAACCGGCCGGGGCGCAGCAGGGCCGGATCGAGCACGTCGGGCCGGTTGGTGGCGGCGATCACGATCACATTGGTGTTCGTGTCGAACCCGTCCATCTCCACGAGGATCTGGTTGAGCGTCTGCTCACGCTCATCGTGGCTCCCGCCGAGGCCGGCCCCGCGCTGGCGCCCCACAGCATCGATCTCGTCGACGAACACGATGCACGGCGCGTTGCGCTTCGCCTGGTCGAAGAGGTCGCGCACACGGGAGGCGCCCACCCCGACGAACATCTCGACGAATTCCGAGCCGCTGATACTGAAGAAGGGAACCCCCGCCTCGCCTGCGACCGCGCGCGAGAGGAGCGTCTTGCCGGTGCCCGGCGGCCCGACCAGCAGCACCCCCTTGGGGATACGCGCGCCCAGGGCGGCGAACTTCTCGGGATACTTCAGGAACTCCACGACCTCCTGGAGCTCCTGCTTGGCCTCGTCCACGCCGGCTACGTCGGCGAACGTCACGGTCGGCTTATTGCCCACGAACATGCGCGCCCGGCTCTTGCCGAAGGATAGCGCCTGGTTGTTCGACCCCTGCGCCTGCCGCATCATGAACAACACGATGGCCCCAAAGAAGACGATGGGCAGGAGGTTGACCATCAGCCCGAGCCAGTTCGTGAACTGCGGCGGGTCGTTCACCACGATGTTGACCCGATCGAGCTGCTCGGGCGTGACGCCGTAGTCCTTCAGCACCTGGCTCACCGTGGCGTTGTGCTCCTTGCGCGCGGTGAGGCGCTTGCCGTCCGTTTTCTCGATGGTGAGCTTGTCGTCCGTCACCGTAATCTTGCGGATGGTCCCCTCACGGACCCCGGCGGCGACCTCGTTCATCGGGACCATGGTCCCCTCCTTCTCGGTAGCCCCGGAGGAGACCGTGATGAACAGCGCGATCACCGCAACGGCGATGATCAGGTAGACCAGACTGTTCCGCAGCCACTTGGTGTCCATCCATTGTCCTCCAACGCGCCGGCGCTCCGGCCGGCCGTTGCCGAGCGGCCACGAGCACGGAGGAGGGCCCTCACGCGCAGCGGGCTCACAGCAGCACTCGGAAGAACGCGATCGATGCCCATTTCAGGGCGATCATAGAGCTATCGACGGCATTATAGCAGACGCCTCCTAGGGAACCAATTAGCGCGGTAGCGCACTGGGCTCCTCGGTGCCGGCCGCCGCTGGCGCCACGACGTAGGCGCTAGCGCGCAGCACACCGACATAAGGTAAGTTGCGATAGCGCTCAGCATAATCCAGGCCATAGCCCACCACGAACTGATCGGGAATGGTGAACCCGATATAGTCCACGGGAAACGGCGGCGGACCGCCACGATCCTTGCAGAGCAGGACGCAGTAGCGCACGCTCGCCGGCTGCTGCTCCCGCAGCGCCGCGTCGAGCGCGCGCAGCGTCAGCCCAGTATCGAGAATGGTATCGACCACGAGGACGTGACGGCCTCTCACCGGCAGCTCCCCCTCGCGCCGGAGGTGCACCACGCCGCTGCTCTGCGTCCCGCGCCCATAGCTAGCTGCGGAGACGAACTCCACGGTCAAAGGGAGCTGGATCGCCCGGGCCAGGTCGGCCAGGAACACCATGGCGCCTTTGAGCACTCCCAGCAGCACCAGCTCCTGGCCAGCACACTCGGCCGTGATCTGCGCCCCCAGCTCGCGCACCCGGCGCGCGAGGGCCGCAGGCGGCACGACAACGGTCGCGATGTCAGGATGAAGCCGAGCGGCGCGGCGATGCCGTGGCTTGGGTCGCATGCTCATGTTCCGGCTTCCCCAGCGGCCTTGGTAACCACACTGTACACGCTCCTGCAGCCCGGGAGGGCACTACGCCGGCGCGTTTTCCACCCGGGCGTCCCCCTGCCCCGCGCCTGCCTCAGATGGTGGAGGGCGTCCCCCGCAGTCCCTAGCGGGCTCGAAGCGGAGGTGGAGCACCTCCCGAGTCTCGGGCCGCACGCGCGCCCAGTGTGCGACTCGCTGGCCCACCACCCACACGATGTCCGAGCCGGCTACCACGAGCGGCAACCGGTCGCGCGCAGCGCGTGGCACGCGCGCGTCCACCAGGAAATCCTGCAGCCGCTTGGCCTCCGGCAGCCCTAGCGGGTGGAAGCGGTCGCCCGGGCGGCGGAAGCGAACGACGAGCGGTTCACGCACCGCGGCCGCGTCGAGCCAGCATTCGAGCGCCTCGCCCGGCGGAAACGCCGGCGGTATCGTCTGGGTGCGCTCCGTGTGGAAGGTTCCCAGGCCCGGAAGCACCGTGGTTCCGGGCACGGCAAGCGGCCACTCGGCCGTCGCCGCTGTGGGGGACGTCTGGGCTGCCGCTCCACCCGATTGCCGGCCGCCCTGCACCAGGCGGAGGGCTGCGACATCGCGTTCGAGGCGCAAGCCAGCCGGCAGGTCGATCGCCCGCCCGGGCTGGGCGCGGGCCAGCCGCAGCGCCGCCGCCTGCACGCGCTCGCTCAGCCCGACCTCGGCGCCGGCCAGGAGCGCCGCGCCGCGGCGCAGCAGCCGCTTCTGAAGGCCGGCTGGCAGGGCCTCCCAGGCTGGGAGAGCGAACACGATAGCTCCATCCACCTGGCTTGCTACCGACGGCCACAGGCGATCGGCCATCCACTCCAGCACCTCGCGCTCCTCGCGGAGTGCCACAGCGGCACGGGCCAGGGCGCGGCGCACCGCAGGGTTGTACTGCTCTAGCAACGGGAGCAGCTCGCGGCGGAGGCGGTCGCGGCGATACGGCGCGGCAGTCTCAGCGAAGGGGGTGAGGCCATGCTCGGCGCAGTAAGCAGCGGTATCGGCACGGGTCGCCTCGAGCAGCGGCCGCCCCACGCGCAGGAGCGGGGGCAGCGGCCGCGCATCCACCGGGGGGCCAAGCGCCGCGCGCGGCAGCGCCTGCACGAGGGGCGGAGCCGCGAGGCCGTCGAGGCCGGCGCCGCGCAGCAGGTGCAAGAGCAGCGTCTCCCCTACGTCGTCCGCGGTGTGGGCCACCAGCACGCCGGCTGCCCCGCACGCCACAGCATGGTGGGCAAAAGCCTGGTAGCGCGCGTAGCGCGCGGCCTGCTGGAGGTTTAGCCGCGCCCGGCGGCGGTAAGCGGGCACATCGACCTGCACCACCTCCACGGGGAGCCCCCAGGCGGCGCCCCAGCTGGCTACTTGGGCCGCCTCCGCCGCGGCAGCCGGCCGGATGCTGTGATCGACGTGCACGATGTGGAGCCTCCACCCATGTACTGGCTGGAGCCGCCAGAGCGCATGCACCAGGCATAGCGAGTCTTGGCCGCCCGATACCCCAACCAGCACGCAGGCCCCAGCGGGGAACGCCTCCTGGTGGAGGGCGGGGAGGACAGCACGTAGGCACGCGTCGACCCGGGCAGTCGCGGGCTGCTTCGGCCGTGCTGGCGCCATGAGCTACGGTTCGTCGAAGAACTGGCGCAGCCACTGCCGCGGCACCGGGACCTCCGCCGTGGGCGTGGCACGCGCGGTGGCTACCGGCGTGGGCTGCGGTGTGGGGGCAATCACGATCACCGGCACATCGCCTGGCCGCACCAGGTTCAGCTCCTCGCGCGCGACGCGCTCGATATAGGCGTCGCTGCGGTAGCGCGCGATGCGGGCCTGCAGCTCGAGGTTCCGCTGCTGGAGCGCGGCCACCTCGCGCCGCACGGCCTCGATCCGCCGGCTCATCTCGTAGCCCTCGACCGCGCGCTGGGCCGTCGCCGCCAGCATGAACAGACAGACAGGCACCAGGACCGCTAGCAACAGGCCCGGGGGCAGCCGCGTCCCGCTGATGTGCCGCTCACGCATGGCGCGCTTGCTCCGCCGCCCGGAGGCGCCGCGCCAGCGGGGGGTGCGTGTAGAGCAGCAGCTCCGCCCAGCGCGGCGGCTCGGGCTCGAGCAGGTTCTGCGCCTCGAGCCGGCACAGCGCCGCGACGAAGGCCGCCGGGTTGCGCGTCAGCGCCAGGGCGTAGCGATCCGCCATCTGCTCCACGTGCCGCGAGAAAGCGTTGAGGAGCGGGAGCGCCACGAGGCCCAGCCCCTCGGCCAGCAGGACCAGGAGGGGGAAGGCGGCCGGCGCCCGCCAGTCGCCCCAGCCCGCGGCTGCGAACAGCGGGTCGAGCCCCCCCGCTGCCACCCCCAGGCCGATCCAGAGGGCGCCCAGCTCTACCGCGATGCCGCGCCAGATGTCCGCGCGGACGTGGTGGCCCAGCTCGTGTGCGACCACCGCCTCGATCTCGTCGAGCGAGAACTCCCTCAGCAGGGTGTCGCCAAGCACCACTCGCCGGGAGCGGCCCAGGCCAATGACGGCCGCATTGGCGGCTGTCGTCCGCGCGCTCAGGTCGATCGCGGCAACTGGCGGCGCCGTTACTCCCGCCCGCGCGAAGAGCGCTTCGATCCGCGCCGTGAGCGGGCCAGGCTCCAGAGGGCGCAGCCGATAGAACAGCGGGAGCAGGAGATAAGGGGTGACGTAGGTCAGCAGGACCACGCCGACGCTCAGCACCAGGCCGTACATCCACCACCAGTGAACGCCGCCCACCGCCACCACAGCGTAGAACAGCAGCGCGAGGAGCACCCCGAAGGCCAGGGTGAGCGCCGTGACCTTCAGCCAGTCTACCGCCCAGCCGCGAGCGGTCTGCGTGGCCAGACCGTAGCGCCGCGCCAACCGGTAGCCGGCGAAGTAGGCGAGGGGGAGCAAGCACAGGCGGTAGGCCAGCAGCAGCGCGCCGACCAGCAGCGCGGTCCCAACCCAGCGAAGCCAGCCCGGCTCGGCTGCCGTGGCGCCGAAGCGCTCCGCCAGCTGCACCGTCAGGCCGCTCGCCCAGGCCACGAGCGGCAGTGCCAGGCTGAGCGCCGTCTCAGCGAGGAAGCGCCGCCGCCGTGCGCGGGCCAGGGCCTCGGCCTGGGTGCGGCGCGGAACCGCCGGCGCGCTCGGCGCGGGGGGTGTTGAGTGCGGAGGATGCGCCGCCATGGATCACGTCCTAGCGGAGCCTGCTGCGGACTACCTCCTCGCGGCCCACCGGTCCACGGAGGTACTCGCGGAGCGGGCGCACGTTGAAGGCGCTTGCCGCAGCGAGCGCCTGTACAGCAACCCGCGCCGTGTCGAGCGAGGTGAAGCAAGGGATCCGGCGCTCGACCGCCGCGCGGCGCAGCTCGAACCCGTCCCGCAACGGCCCGCTGGCCGGCGACGGCGTGTTCAGCACGGCCTGCACGAGCCCCTCGCGGATCACATCCTCGCAGTCCGGATAGCCCTCGCCTCGCTTGTACACCACACGCGCCACAGGCAAGCCGAAAGCGCGCATCGCCTGAGCGGTGCCCTCCGTGGCATAGATCTGGTAGCCGCGCTCGACCATCGTCGTGAGGAGCACCCCGGCGTCGGCCTTGTCCCGGTCGGCGACAGTGACCAGGACCGATCCTGAGGGGGGCAGCATCAGGCCGGCGGCGATCAGCGCCTTGACCATCGCCCCGGCATAGGTCCAGTCGACCCCCATCACCTCGCCGGTGCTCTTCATCTCCGGGCCCAGATAGGTATCCACGCGCGGAAGCTTGGCCATCGAGAACACGGGCGCCTTCACGGCCACGAGCGGCTGTTCAGGCCACAGCCCCCCACGCAGGCCCTGGTCGGCGAGGCTCTGGCCGAGCATGATGCGCGTGGCGATGGCGACCATAGGCACCCCGGTCACCTTGCTCAAGAACGGCACAGTGCGGCTCGCCCGCGGGTTGACCTCCAGCACATAGATCTTGCCCGTCTCGCGGTGCAGCACGAACTGCACGTTGAACAGCCCGCGCACCCCCAGGCCCAGCCCCAGGCGCGTGGTGTACTCGACCAGCGTCTCGCGCTGGCTGTAGGTCAGCCCCTGTGCTGGGTAGACAGCCAAGCTGTCGCCCGAGTGCACGCCGGCGCGCTCGACGTGCTCCATGATGCCCGGGATGAGGACCTGCTCGCCATCACAGAGGGCATCGATCTCGATCTCGGTGCCCTCAAGGTACTTATCGATCAGGAAGGGATGGCGTGGCGACAGCTCCGCGGCGGCCTCGACGTAGTGGAGCAGGTCGGTGGCGTTGTGAATGATCTCCATCCCGCGGCCGCCCAGCACGTAGGAGGGGCGGATCAGCACCGGGTAGCCGATGGTCTGGGCGGTAAGGAGGGCCTCGCGCGCGCTGGTCACCGCGGCGCCGGGCGGCTGGGGCACGCCGAGGCGGTTCACCAGCTCCTCGAAGCGATGGCGGTCCTCCGCGAGATCGATGGTCTCGACGCTGCTGCCCAGGATCGTCGCGCCCGCGCGGGCGAGCGGCTCGGCCAAGTTGATCGCTGTCTGCCCGCCGAACTGCACTACCAGGCCTGGCGCCGGCCCAGAGCCCGTCTCGTTCTCGATCACATCGCGCACGCACTCCTCGTCCAGCGGCTCGAAGTACAGCCGCGTCGAGGCGTCGAAATCCGTGCTCACCGTCTCCGGGTTGTTGTTGACCATGATGCTCTCGATGCCGCTCGCTCGCAGGGCCTCGGCGGCGTGCACGCTGCAGTAGTCGAACTCGATGCCCTGGCCGATGCGGATCGGGCCGGAGCCGAGCACGATCGCCTTGGGGCGCGGCTCCGGCGGCGCCTCGTTCTCGGTCTCGTAGGTGGAGTAGAAGTAGGGGGTAGCCGCCTCGAACTCCGCTGCGCAGGTGTCCACCATCTTGTAGACAGGGCGAATCCCCCACTCCTCCCGCAGGGCGCGCACCTGTTCGGGCAGGAGGTCGGCGAGGGTGGCGATCTGAGCGTCGGAGAAGCCCTGGCGCTTGGCACGGCGCAGGAGCGCGGGCGTCAGCTTGCTGGTCAGCAGCTCGCGCTCGGTGGCCACGATGGCCGCCAGCTTGGCGATGAAGAACGCATCGATGCCGGACCGCGCCGCCACCTCCTCGACCGAGAGATTGCGGCGGAGCGCAGCCATCAGGGCCCACAGCCGCAGGTCGTTCGGCTGCTCGATCAGCGCTAGCAGCTCTGGCGACACGCCATCGCGCGACCAGCTCCGGTCCTCCCACAGGAGGGTGCGCCCCCCGAACTCCAGCGAGCGCACGGCCTTCTGCAGCGCCGCCTCGAAGGAGCGGTCGATGGCCATCACCTCGCCCGTGGCCTTCATCTGGGTACCCAAGGTGCGGTCGCCGCTCGCGAACTTGTCGAACGGCCAGCGGGGGATCTTCACCACGATGTAATCGAGAGCCGGCTCGAAGGCGGCCGTGGTGCGGCGCGTCACGGCGTTGGGGATCTCGTCGAGCCGCTTGCCCACGGCGATCTTGGCCGCCACGCGCGCGATCGGGTAGCCGGTGGCCTTGGACGCCAGCGCCGACGAGCGGCTCACCCGCGGATTGACTTCGATCACATAGTACTGCGCGCTGTGCGGATCGAGCGCGAACTGGATGTTGCAGCCTCCCTCGATCCCCAAGGCCCGGATGATCCTCAGCGCCGCCGAGCGCAGCATCTGGTACTCCCGATCGCTGAGCGTCTGGCTCGGCGCCACAACGATGGAGTCGCCGGTGTGCACCCCCATGGGGTCGATGTTTTCCATGTTGCAGACGGTGATGCACGTGTCCGCCGCGTCACGCATCACCTCGTACTCGATCTCCTTCCAGCCGAGGAGGGAGCGCTCCACCAACACCTGACGGATCGGGCTGGCCACCAGCCCCCCGCTCACCACCCGCTCCAGCTCGGCGAGGTTCCGCGCGATCCCGCCCCCAGTCCCGCCTAGGGTGTAGGCCGGCCGGATGATCAGCGGGAAGCCGAGCCGGGCGGCCACAGCCCGCGCCTCGTCGACCGAGTGCGCGATCTCGCTGTCGGGCGCCGGCTCGCCGATTTCCCGCAGCAGGCGGCGGAACAGGTCACGATCCTCCGCGCGCTTGATCGCCTCCAGTGGCGTTCCGAGCAGGCGCACACCGTAGCGGTCCAGCACGCCGCCATCAGCCAGCTCCACTGCGAGGTTCAGGCCGGTCTGGCCCCCAAGTGTGGGCAGGAGCCCGTCCGGCCGCTCGCGCGCGATGACGCGCTCCAGCACGTCCGCAGTGAGCGGCTCGATGTAGATCACGTCGGCGACGTGCTCATCGGTCATGATCGTCGCCGGGTTGGAGTTGACCAGGATCGTCTCGATACCCTCTTCGCGCAGCGCGCGACAGGCCTGCGTGCCGGCGTAGTCGAACTCCGCGGCCTGGCCGATCACGATCGGCCCCGAGCCGATGACCAGTACGCGCCGGAGCGGCTGGCCCGCACTCATGTCTGCCTCCCAGCGGCGCGGGCGCGTCCCGCGACCAGCTCATCCAGGAAGTAATCGAACAGGTACTGGTTGTCCTGCGGCCCGGGACACCCCTCCGGATGGAACTGCACCGAGAAGACCGGGCGGTCGCAGTGGGCGAGCCCCTCCACAGAGCCGTCGTTCAGGTTGATGTGGCTCACGTAGAAGCCGGAATCGGGCGGCAGCGAGTCGGCATCAACCTGGAACTCGTGGTTCTGGGTGGTGATGTACACCCGGCCGGTGCGCAGGTCCTTGACCGGATGGTTGCCGCCGTGGTGCCCGTACTTCAGCCGGCTCGTCGTCGCGCCCGCGGCCAGCGCGAGCAGCTGGTGGCCCAAGCAGATCCCCATGATCGGCAGATCGGTAGCGAGCAGGCCGCGCACCAGGTCGATCACCATCGGCAGCGCAGCGGGATCGCCGGGGCCGTTGGCCAGCACCACCCCGTCCGGTTGTGCGCGTAGCACAGTCGCCAGGTCAGCATTCGCTCCCACCACAACGACGGAGGCCCCGCGCTGGCGCAGCGACCGCACGATATTGTGCTTGGCGCCACAATCGAGCACGACGATAGTCGGGCCCGTACCCGCGCTGCCTGCAGCAGCGGGCGCGGCGGCGCCGCTGACCTCGGCCACTACCGGCTGCGCCGAGAGCGGCGGCAGCGCGCGCGCCCGCGCGGCCAGCTGCTCGATATAGGCGGCGGAGAGACCGCTGGCGGGCGCCGGCGCGAGCACACCGCGCTGTGTGCCCCGCTCCCGCAGGCGGCGGGTGAGCGCCCGCGTGTCCACCTCCTGCAGGCCGGGCACACCGTAGCGGCGCAGGTACGCGTCGAGGCTCTCGCTGGCGCGCCAGTGGTGGTGGAACTGCGCCAGCTCGCGCACGATCAGCGCCGCGACCCAGGGCCGCGTGGACTCCGATACTGCCTCGTCGATCCCATAGTTGCCGATCTGCGGATGCGTCAGCACCACCATCTGGCCACGGTAGGAGGGGTCGGTGCAGATCTCCTGATAGCCCGTCAGGCCGGTGTTGAACACGACCTCCGCCGCCGCCTCCACCGGTGCCCCGAACAGGGTGCCCGGATAGACTGTGCCGTCCTCCAGGACGAGCACGCCCGGTAAGTCCATGCCGCTGCTCCTCGTCACCTAGATCCCCTCGCGGTGAACGATGGCGCCACCGACCAGGGTAGCCAGCACGCGCCCGTGGAGGGTGCGCCCCGCGAGCGGCGTGCTCTGGGCCCGCGAGCGGAAGCGCGAGGGATCGACCGTCCAGCGGGCGTCGGGATCGAAGATCACCAGATCGGCCAGCTCGCCGACCGCCAGCCGACCGGCCGGGAGGCCGAATACCGAGGCGGGGCCGCTGGTGAGGGCGCGAACCGCTGCGGTTAAGGATAGCGCGCCGGTGGCTACCAGTTCCATCAGGACGGCGAGCGTTGTCTCCAGGGCGCTGGCACCAGGCGCGGCATAGGCGTACTCGCAGGCCTTGGCCGCCGGCCGCTGCGGCCGGTGGTCGCTCACCACCGCATCGATGACCCCCTCGGCCAGCGCGGCCCGCAGCGCCGCCGCGTCCGCCGCGGTGCGCAGCGGCGGATCGAGCTTCGTGCTGGGGTCGTAGGGATGCCCGCCGGGGCCCCGCGCCACCACCTCCTCGGTCAGGAGCAAGTGGTGGGCAGCCACCTCGGCCGTCACCCGCACCCCGGCGGCACGGGCGGCTCTCACGAGCTCTACCGCCTCGGCAGCGCTGAGATGCGCCAGGTGCAACCGTCCGCCCGTCAGGCGGGCGAGCGCGATCGCGCGCCCGACGCCGATCTCCTCGGCCGCCGCAGGGATGCCCGGGAGCCCTAGGTGGGTGGCCACTGCGCCCTCGTGCGCCAGGCCGCCTTCTGCCAGCTCCGGGTCCACCGCGTGGTCTACTACAGGCCGCCCCAGCATGGTGCTGTACGCCAGCGCGTGCCGCAGCAGGCGGCTGCTGCGCAGGGGCCGTGCGTCGGCGAACGCCACTACCCCCGCCTCGGCCAGCTCGCCCAGCTCGGCCAGCTCCGCCCCATCGCCGCCCCGCGTGAGGCGGCCGATCGGCAGGAGGCGCACCGGCAAGTCTGCCGCCCGCACGCGCAGGGCGAGCACCGCGCCGCGGTCCAGGCCGGGGGCCACACCCCCAAGGCAGCACACCGTAGTGAACCCGCCTGCCGCGGCGGCCGCTGCAAGGCTGGCCAGCGTCTCCCCATCCCCCTCTTCGCCGTCCCCAAGATGGCAGTGCAGGTCCACGAAGCCTGGCGCGACGATACAGCCCCGGGCGTCGAGCACCTCCTCGTCGGCCAGCGGCTCCAGGGCGGGCGCGATGGCCGCCACTCGGCCGCCGCGCACCCGCACATCAGCGACGGCATCAAGCCCCGTGGCCGGGTCCAGTACCCGCCCTCCCACGATGCGCACCGGCCTCATGCCGCGTGCCTCCCTAGCAGATAGAGCAGCGCCATGCGCACTGCTACGCCGTTGGTCACCTGGTCGGCAATCACCGACTGCGCGCCGTACGCCACCTCGGGCATGATCTCCACCCCCTCGTTCATCGGCCCCGGATGCATCACCAGGGCGTCGGGGCAGGCACGCGCCAGCCGCTCACGGGTCAGGCCATACCGGCGCACGTACTCCGCCAGGCTGGGGAGGAGCCCGGCGCGCTGGCGCTCGCGCTGGAGCCGCAGCGCCATGACGACGTCGGCCCCTGCGAGCGCGCGGTCGAGATCGTAGCTGACCTCGACCGGCCAGGGCAGCGCGCCGGCCGGCAGGAGGGTCGGCGGGCCGCACAGCGTGACCGCGGCGCCCAGGCGGAGGAAGCCCCAGATCGCCGAGCGGGCTACCCGGCTGTGCAAGATATCCCCCACGATGACCACGCGGAGCCCGGCGATCCGGCCCAGCCGCTCGCGCACGGTGTACAGGTCGAGCAGCGCCTGGGTGGGATGAGCGTGCCAGCCGTCGCCCGCGTTGATCACCCGGCAAGCGACATGCTCCGCAACGAGATAGGGCGCGCCCGCCTCGCTGTGGCGCATCACCAGGATGTCGGCGCCCAGGGCGCGGAGGGTGTGCGCGGTATCGAGCAGCGACTCGCCCTTCATGACGCTGCTGGCTGTCGCCGTGATGTTCACCACGTCGGCGCCCAGGTGCTTCGCCGCCAGCTCGAACGATACCCGCGTGCGCGTGCTGACCTCGTAGAACAGCGTCACCACCGTGACCCCACGCAGGGCCGGGGCGTGCTTGATCGGCCGGCGCAGCACCTCCTTCATCGCGTCGGCCGTGGCGAGCACGTACTCGATCTCGGCCGCGCTGAAATCGTCGAGGTCGAGCACATGCTGGCGGCCGGGCCAGCCGCTCTCCGGCGCCGGTGGGGCGACCGGCAGCGGCGCTGGAACGCCCTGCCCGGCAGGCTGCGCAGTGTGCTCCAGGTCGGTAAGTGTCGGCGTGGCTGGGGTGGACACACTCCCTCCGTTCTGCTCGGCTCGCCCGGCGGCCACGCTACAGCGCCCCCGACGGGCTGCGCGCCGGGCTTACCAGCACCACTTCATCGCGGCCATCGACCTCCCGCAGGCGCACGGTCACCCGCTCCTGCCGGCTGGTGGGCAAGTTCTTTCCCACGTAGTCCGCCCGGATCGGCAGCTCGCGATGCCCGCGGTCGACAAGGACCGCGAGCTGCACCGCCGCCGGCCGGCCCAGATCGACGAGCGCGTCGAGCGCGGCGCGCACCGTCCGCCCCGTGAACAGGACATCGTCGACCAGCACCACGCGGCGACCATCCACGGCGCCGGGGATGGCGGTCGGCTCGACACGGGGCTGCCGCCGGTCCAGGTCGTCGCGGTACAGCGTGGGGTCGAGGCGCCCGAGCGCGACGGCGCCGCCCCCGAACTCCGCCAGATACCGCTGGAGGCGCATCGCCAGCGGGATGCCGCGCGTGCGCAGCCCCACGAGCAGCAGGTCGGTGCTCCCGCGGTTCCGCTCCAGGATCTCGTGGCTCAGCCGCACCAGCGCCCGGCGGATCTCGTCGGCCGTCATCACCACCCGCTCGACCATGGGCTCAGCCATGGGCCCTCCGGCCGCGCCCACACAGGCGGGCACAAAAAAGCCTTTGCCCGGCGCTAGGGATCGCCGTGCAAAGGCCTCGACACCCTGCCACTAGCAGCAAGACCGCCGCGCTCCTTTCCGGCCTCACGGGACCGGTTTAAAGGCCGCTCAACGCGCACCACGCGCTATTGCAGGATAGCACGTCCTCGTCCAGGCTGCCAAGAGGGCGGCGGGCGGCTTCCCGCCGGCCGCGCGGCCACCTAATAGTTGTGTCCTGGAAGGGGACGCTCCTACTACCGGTAGGGCCTCGGCAACAGCCGGCCCACCACGGTTGCGAGGCGGGCTGCAGCCTAGTATACTGTGCACAAATCACTGCGGAGGGGCAGGGTGCGTCGCGTCAGCGTCGCCGAGGTCCTCCGGCTCGCGCTCCCACCGGGAACCCAGGTAGCGGCCGGCCAGGCCGGACTTGGGCGGAGTGTCACCTGGGCCCGGGTCGCCGGCACGCGGCCGCTGGCGGCGGGCTCGCTGGATGAGGGGGAACTGGTCATCTTCGCGACGGTGCCGGCGAGCCTAGCGGGCGAGGGCGCCGGGCGCGTCGTGAGCCTGCTGGTCGAGACCGGCGCGGCCGGCCTGCTTCTCGTGCAACCCGCCCCGCCGGCGCTCGTGGCCGCCGCCGACGCGGCTGCTCTCCCGGTGCTCGTCGCGCCCGCGAACGCCCGCGCGGCCGATCTGGAGCGTGCCATCGTCGGCCTCATCATCGACCACCGGGCGCAGCTCCGGCAGCGCGCGGACGAGACCTACCAGCAACTCACGCGGATCGCCCTGGAAGACCGCGGCCTCGGAGCCATCGTGCAGGCCTTGGCCGATACCATGGGCAAGCTGGTGGTCATCGAGGACGAGTATGGCGCGGTCCAGGCGGCAGCGGCGCCGCGCACGCCCAGCGCAACAGACGCCCTCCCGCCGCTCGAGACGGTGCTGCCCGAGCTCCGCGCCCGGGTGCGGGAGCTCCCGTGGCCCGGGCGGGAGGCTCTGCGCACCCACGCCCTGGCGCCGGTTCGGCTGCCCCTCGGCGCGACCGGTCTGGTGCGGCTCGTGTTGCCTATCGTCCTCCGCCGGACGCTGGCCGGCTTCCTCTCCATCGTGGCTGGTGCGGGGGCCTTCGACGAGTTGGACGAGCTCACGATCGGGCCGGCCGCCACCGTCTGTGCACTGGAGATCGCCAAGCAGCGCGCCGTCGCCGAGACAGAGTACCGCCTCCAGGCGGATGTGCTCGAAGCGGCTCTGACCGGCCGCTTCGAGTCGGAGATGGAGCTCGCGGCGCGCGCCCGGGCACTCGGCTACGAGCTAGAGGGCGTCCACGTGGCGCTGGTATTCGCCTTCGACGCGGAGCCGGAGACGGCGCCGGAGACGCTGGCGTCCCCGCCGCGGCCGGCGGGAGTCCGGCTGCTGGACGCGCTCCGGCGGGTGCTCGCTACGGCGCAGCGTGCCGCCCTGCTGCGCCAGCAAGACGACCGGGTCCTGCTGTTCATGGCGCCCCCTGAGGAAGGGGCGGCAGCGCTCGCGCGCGAGGGGGAGCTATTGCGCCTCGCCGTGGCCGCCGCGCTCGATGGCAGCCCGCTCTCCGTCGGCGTGGGGCGCCCCTACGCCGGCATCGAGGGGCTCCGCACGGCCTACCACGAGGCGGAGGAGGCGCTGCTGATCGGCCAGGCGCTGCTGGGGGGCAACCGCACCACGTACTTCGGCGACCTGGGCATCCGTCGCCTGCTGTTCCCGCTGCGCGACTCGCCGGAGCTCCGGGCCTTCTACGACGAATTCCTCGGGGCGCTCGAAGCCTACGACGAGCGCCACGGCACCGAACTCATTCGCACCCTGGAGGGGTTCTTCGCCCACCACGGCAACCACGTCCGCGCCGCCGAGGCGCTGCACCTCCACCGCAACACCCTACTCTACCGCCTGGCACGGATCGAGGCCATCTCGGGCCTCAACCTCGACGATCCCGAGGTGCGCCTCGCCGTGCAGGTGGCGCTGCGCCTGCGCCCCCTGGCCGCGGCCCGCCGGAACGCCGCCGGCGGCCGGGAGCCGGGGCCGAGCAGCGAGCCGCGGCCGGCGCTGGCGCTCTCCGCCTCAGACGCACTTACCGCCCAGGCCCGCCCGAGACGGGCCGGGCCAGCAAAGGAGGACGGCCAGGTATGGCAACCACAGCCCCATCCAACCGCGCGCTGAAAGCAGAGGTGCTCGCGAAAGCCGAGCAGCTCGGGATCAAGTTCGTCAGCCTCCAGTTCACCGACATCGTGGGGGTGGTGAAGAACGTCACTATCCCGATCCACAAGTTCGAGGACGCGATCGACTACGGCCTCTGGTTCGACGGCTCCTCCATCGAGGGCTTCGCGCGCATCCACGAGAGCGACATGTATCTGGAGCCGGATCTGACCACCTTCTCGCCCATCCCCTGGGAGCTGGACGGTAACCCCACGGCCAAGGTGATCTGCAACGTGTTCACTCCCGAGGGCGAGGCGTTCGCCGGCGACCCGCGCTATGTCCTGCGGCGGGCGGAGGCGGAGGCGGCCAAAATGGGCTTCGTCTTCCAGACCGGCCCTGAACTCGAGTTCTTCCTGCTCCGCGCCGACCATCCCGGCAAGCTGGAGACCCTGCCGCACGACCGCGCCAGCTATTTCGACCTGACCAGCGACGAGGCCGCCGAGGTGCGCAAGGAGATGGTCAACGCGCTGGAGCTGCAGGGCATCACTGTGGAGGCGAGCCACCACGAGGTCGCCCCGGGCCAGCACGAGATCGACTTCCGCTACGGGCCGGCGCTGAAGACCGCGGACAACGCCGTGACCTTCAAGGTGACCATGAAGGCGATCGCGGAGCGGCACGGCCTCTACGCCACCTTCATGCCTAAGCCGTTCTATGGCATCAACGGCTCCGGCATGCACACCCACCAGAGCCTCGCCGACATCCACACCGGCAAGAACCTGTTCTACGACGGCAACGACGAGTATGGCCTGTCGCCGCTCGCCAAGCACTTCGTGGCCGGCCTCCTGGCTCACGCCCGCGGCATGTCGGCCATCCTGGCGCCGCTGGTGAACTCCTACAAGCGCCTCGTGCCAGGCTACGAGGCGCCGGTCTACATCAGCTGGGCGCGCATTAACCGCTCGGCCCTGGTGCGTGTGCCGCGCATCTCGGCGGGGCGCCCCTCCTCGACACGCGTGGAGCTGCGCTGCCCGGACCCGAGCTGCAACCCCTACCTGGCGTTCGCCGTGATGCTTGCCGCCGGCCTGGACGGGATCAAGCGCGAGCTGCCGCTGCCGCCCCCGGTCGAGGAGGACCTGTTCCACTTCGACGAGGCCGCGATGGCGAAGCACGCCATCGGCGTGTTGCCCAGCTCGCTCGCCGAGGCACTCGACGAGATGGAACGCGACGATGTGGTCCGCGAGGCGCTCGGCCAGCACGTCTTCGACTGGTTCCTAGAGGCCAAGCGGCAGGAGTGGGACGAGTACCGCAAGCAGGTAACACAGTGGGAGATCGACCGCTACCTGCTGACCTACTAGCGAGGCCGGCCCGCACCCAACACAGGACCGCTATCCACGGCGGGCCACGCCGCGCGAGCGCTCCCGGCCACTGGGACCATACATCCTGAAAAGAAGGGGCGGCCTCGCCCCGCGGCGAAGAAAGGCCCTGCGTGCCTCCTGGAGGCACGCAGGGCCTTCGGCTGCTAGCTCAGCTGGCGCAGCGCCGCCAGGACCCGCGCGGGGGTGAAGGGCACGCGCCGCAGGCGGACGCCCGTGGCGTCGAAGATCGCGTTGCCCACCGCGGCTGCCGTGGGCACCGTTGCGGGCTCTCCCACGCCCGCGGGCGCCAGGTCCGGCCGGTTAATGAGGACAACCTCGACCTCCGGCACCTCGGCGAACGTGAGGATGGGGTACGTGCTCCAGTCGAGGCTCGTCACACTCGCCTGGTCGAACGTGACCTCCTCGTGGAGCGTGCGGCTCAGCGAGTGCAGGACGTTCCCCTCGACCTGGCCCCGCACCCCATCCGGGTTGATGATCAGGCCGCAGTCGTGCGCGACGACGATGCGGCCGACCCGCACCTCGCCACTCTCCTGGTCCACCTCTACCTCGGCGGCCGTCGCCACCCAGGTCCGGCCGAACTGCCCGCCGAAGACGCCGTACTCGGCCAGCGCTATCCCGCGGCCCGTTACTGTTCCCGCGCCCCGGGCCCGCTGCCGCGGCGAGGGGCGCGTCTCCCAGCCCAGCCGCTCGGCTGCGGCCTTGAGCACCTCGCTGGCGCGCGGGTCGGTGAGATAGCGCAGGCGGAACTGGACCGGATCCACCCCCGCGGCAGCGGCGAGCTCGTCCATGAACGACTCAGAGGCGAACGCGCTCGGCAGGCCGCCCAGGCTACGGTTGTTCCCGTACCGCAGCGGACCGCTCTCCAGCGCGTGCAGGACGTAGCGGCGGTTCGCGAAATCGTAGACGACGTGCTGCGTGTGCTCGCCTACATAGGGGTCGAGCGGGATCGTCCACGGCCCGCCGGTGCGGTCCCCCAACAGCGCCTGGCCGCGATGCATCGCCGACCAGACGGCATAGTCCCAAGCGATCAGGTTGCCGCGTGCGTCCAGCCCGCCCCGCAGGTCGAATACCATCGGCGGGTTGTAGTGGTCCCACCCGTGCTCGTCCTCGCGCATCCACTGCACGCGCACGGGGCGGCCGACCGCCTGCGAGAGCAGCGCGGCGTCCAGCGCGGCGTCGTCGGTGGTGTAGCGGCCGTAGCAGCCGGAGCCCTCGACGTAGATGACGCGCACGTTCTCGGCTGGCAGCCCGAGCCACTGCGCGAGCAGTGTCTGGAGGCGATGGGGGTACTGGCTGCCCGACCAGACCGTGGCGCGGCCTTCCCGGACGTCCGCCACCGCGCAGCTCGGGCCCATCATCCCGTGCATCTGGGGCGGATACTCGTAGGTAGCGGTCAGGACCTGCGCCGCCTGGCTCAGCGCTGCCTCCACGTCGCCGGCCGCGTCCAGCAGCCGGTCGTCGCTCGGCAGGCGCCGCACGAGCGCGTAGAGATCCTCCGCAGGGGGCAACCCCGCCGGATCGGACCAGGCGACGCGGAGCTGCCGCGCCGCCCGGATCGCCTGCTCTTCGCGCTCGGCGACGACCCCCACGAAGTTCCCCCGCACGACTACCTGCACCAGCCCGGGGACGTCGCTCACCGAGGTCTCGTCCACACTCACCAGCGTGGCTCCCGACTGAGCGGGTGGGCGGACCACCCGGCCATGCAGCATGCCCGGCACGCGCACGTCCTGGACGTACTGGAACTGCCCGGTTACCTTGCCCGGGATGTCGACGCGCGGGATGGATTGCCCCACGATCGTGTACTGGGCAGGGCTCTTCGGCTGGGCCGTGCCCGTTAGCTCTACTTCCAAACGCCGCCCGCCGACCAGCGCGCCGTAGGACACCTGCCGCGCGGGGTCGCCCGCCACGCTCACCACCCCATCGCGCACCACGAGCTGCTCGACCGGCACGCCGAGGTGCTCCGCGGCCAGCTGCAGCAGCACCTGCCGCGCCTCGGCGGCCGCCCGCCGGATCTCCGCGCCCCCGCGGGAGATCGTGAGGCTCCCGACTGTAGCTCCCTGATCGACGGTCAGTGCAGTGTCGCCCTGTACCACCGTGACGCTTGCGAAGGGCACGTCCAGCTCTTCAGCGGCAATCTGGGCGAGGGCCGTCTCGACGCCGGTGCCCAGCTCCACCTTACCCGTGAACAGCGTCACGCTTCCGTCCTCGGCGATGGCCAGCCAGGAGTCGAGCCGCTCGGCCGGCACACCCTGCCGGCCGGGCACCGCCGGCGGTGCGGCAAGCAGCCGCTTGGTATCGAGGAGGCTGAAGCTGACGATGAGCACGCCCGTGGCCTTGAGAAACGTCCGCCGCGAGATAGCCAAGCTGCCGCGGCGTGCCTGCGCCGGGCGGCGCTCGGTCTCCCGAGGAAGCAGCTGCGACTGGGCGTTGGTGCTCATACCCGCAGCTCCTGTGCGTAGCGTTTCACGGCCCGGAGGATGCGCAGATGGGTGCCGCACCGGCACAGGTTCCGCGCCAGAGCCCTCCGGATCGCGGCATCGTCGGCGTTCGGGTTCCGGTCCAGGAACGCCTTGGCAGTCATGATCATCCCGCTGATGCAGTAGCCGCACTGCGCCGCCTGCTCCTCGATAAAGGCCCGCTGGAGGGGATGCGGGTTCTCTACCGTGCCCAGCCCCTCCAGGGTGGTCACCTCCGCTCCCGCGGCGACCGACACCGGCGTGACGCAGGAGCGCACCGCTACTCCGCGGAGGATGACCGCACACGCCCCACACTGGGCCAGGCCACAGCCGAACTTCGGGCTGTTGAGCTCCAGGTCGTTCCGCAGGACGTAGAGCAGGGGCGTATCCGGCTCTACATCTACCGTATAGGGGTGGCCGTTGACGATTAAGCTCACCGGGCTCACGCTTTTCCCTCTCCGGCAGATAGTCTCTGCTCAGACCGTCGCCTCGCCGAAGTTAGGGGTCTCCCTGGGCACACCTCCAGCGACAGAATGGGAGTTTCTCTCAGATTAGCACGGTGTTCAGAGGGGTGCAATAGCGACAACCGATACCATCTCCCAGCGGTTCCAGCCCCCTTGCCTACCCCGCGGCCCCACAAGGAAGATATCCTTGACCCAGGCGCGACATGCGCCGCGGAGGGCTCGGGTGCGCCTGTCGCTGGCCAGCGTAGCAAGCTATGGGACAGTCATCACGGCGAACGCCGCCGAGGGGACGCTGCAGCTCCTCATTCCCCCCTATCTCGAGCGCAGCGGCTACCCGGTGGCTACTATCGGCGTCCTCTATGCGCTCTCCTTCGCTACTGCGCTCGTCTGCCGCGTGCCGGCAGGGATCCTCTACCGCGGCTCGCGCGCGCGAGTGCTGGTCGCCGGTGCGGCGAGCGTGACTGCAGGGCTGGCGCTGCTGTACCTCCAGGCGCCGGGCCCGGTGGCCTTCGGGGCGCTGCAGATCGTACATGGGGCGGCCTACGCCGTCTCCACCACGGTCACCCTGGCGCACTTCCTTGCCACGATCGGGGAGGAGGCCACGCGCGGCCGCGCGCTCGCCTACTTCGCGAGCGCGCTCTCGGCCGGGTTCATGCTTGGCAACAGCCTGGGCGGGCTGGTGGCCGATCACTGGGGGTTCGGCGGGGGCTTCAGCACGGCTGCCCTGCTCGCGCTGCTAGGAGCCCCGCTCGCCGGCGCCCTGCCAGCCGCGAGCGCTCCGCCGCAGCCGGCAGGCTCCCGCCCGGGCAGCGGGCGAGGCCTCCGCTACGCGTTTGGTGACCCTGGCCTACTCTATGCCGGTCTGGTGGCCTTCCTCCTGAACTTCCTCTACCATGTGCCCGGCACGTTTTTCCCGCTCTATGCGCTCGCGGTGGGCCTCGGCCTCGGCGAGGTGGGGTTCATCCGCGGCGCATTTGCGCTCACCAACACTGCCGTGCGCGGCCTCAGCGGTCTCGTGCTGGAGCGCGTGGGCCTGCGGCCGACGATCGCCGTGGGGCTCCTCTGCCATGCGGCTGCGCTGGCGCTGCTGCCCTCATTCCAGACCTTCTTGCCACTCCTCGCACTGCTCCTGTTCGTGGCCTGCTGGCGCGCTGTGGTGCTGGTCGCCAATACTATCGGGCTGGCGGAAGAGGTAAACCCCGGACGGGTGAGCCGTGGCCTGGCCTCCGGCGTGTTCAACGCCGCCCAGGACCTCGCGGGATTGGTCGCCCCGGCGATCGGCGGGGCAGTAGCCGCCGCCCTCGGCCTGGAGAATCTGTTCCGCGTGCTGCCGATCGCGGCAGTGATGGTGTACTTTCTGGCGAGCCGGGCCATCGGGCACCCCCAGCCGGCCGCAGCGCCCGCGGAGTCAGCCGGTTCCTGACGGCCGACCCGGGGCGGCGCGAGTACGGGAAGCGCCGAGGAGGCAAGGTGCAAGGGCTCCAGTACGACCGGATCTATCGCACACCCTCGTCGGAAGGCTACCTGGTGAGCCGGGGCGATGAGCCGCTGGCCCGCCTGGAGCTGCACTTTACGCACAGCATCGTCTACGGGGTTCTGATCTTCGAGCACGAGCCTGCTGAGGCAGAGATCCGCGACCTGCTCGCTCGGGTCGATGAGGACCTGGTGTGGACCGCAAGCGTGCCGCGCGATGATCTCGTGGTGACGGTCTATGCCGGCCGCGAACTGGGGGTTTTCGACGACGCGGCCCGAGCGACCGCGCGGGGCAACGGCGCGACCAACGGTGGCAGCGATGGCCGCTAGCCCCTCTCCCCGTGGCGAGACGTCGCTCCGGCTGTTCGTGGCTATCACGCTGCCCGAGGCGTGGAAGCAGTACCTCGCGGCGCGGACGCTGCAGCTGGAGCGCATCGCGCCGGGCTACACGCGCTGGGTCGCGCCGGAGCTGCTCCACCTCACGCTCCTCTTCCTCGGCAGCCAGCCAGCGGGGCGGCTGGCGCTGATCGAGGAGGCCGTGGCGCTCGCCGCCGCAGAGCGAGCGCCGTTTACGCTCGCGCTGGGCCGGCTGGGCCATTTCGGCGCCGACGCCCCCCGGGTGCTGTGGATGGAAGCCCTGGCGGACAACGATAGCCTCCGGGCGCTCCATGGCGCCCTGCGCAAGCGGCTGGCAGAGCGCGAGATCGCCTTCGATCCCAAGCCGCTGGTCCCCCACCTGACGCTCGGCCGGGCTCGCCGCGAGGCCGCGCCGGCCGTGGGGCGCCTGCTGGCGCGCCGGCTCGCCACGCTCGCACTGCCCCCTCCCCCCGCCCCCTTCACCGTCGAGACGATCGCTTTGATGCGCAGCGAGCTGATGGCTCCCGGCCCGCGCTACACGGTGCTGGGCGAGTACCCGCTAGGGCAGCCGCCCCCTTGATTCAACGGGTACAATCCTCGCGCGAGGACACGCCTAGCTATCCCTGCATGCGCTGTCCCGCCGAGGCGCGAAGCGAAGTCGCCCGCGGCGTTAGCTGCGCTCGGCGGGCAGCCGCAGGCCGGGATCATCCCCGAGGGTGGCATGGTGCGGCGGGCATGGGACCTGTGGCGCTTCCTCGGCGGCGCGATCGCGGCGCTCCTGCTGGCTGCCTCGCAGCTCGACCCCAACCCGCTACCCGCCTGGGTTCTCGTCATCACGGGCGTGCTGGCATTACTGAGTGTCGCGCTCGCGTTCCTGCTCGAGCGCTCGCGCTGAGCAGCCGCGACTTTAGCGATAGACTTGCGCGAGAAAGCCGCTGTCGTGGAGCTCCTGCACCAGGTGGTTATCGATCAGCGTCTCCGGGTTCACAGCGGCCGCCCGCGGGTCGTCAGCTAGCTCTTCCTGGACCGTGCGGATGGCGGCGACGGAGGTGAGCAGGCTCCGGTTGGCGTAGCGGGTCGTATGCGCCTGCCAGGACGCCTCCAGCACCTCGGGGTCCTCCAGGCGCGTGTACTGCTGGATCACGCGCATGCTGTATTCCTTATCCGCTACGAAACGCCCCATGCCGCGGGCCAACCCGCGGACGAACCGGCGCAGGGCCTCCTCGTTGGAGGCCATATAGGCGCGCGTGGCCACGACCCCGAGGCCGACATATTCGCGCCCGAGGTCGGCGCTATCAGCGAGGATCCGGAACCCGAGCCGGCGTAGCTCCAGCGCCGGCAGATCCGCCACCACCACGGCGCGCACAGCACCGTTCTGCAGCGCCCCGATGGTCTCGGCCTGGCCGCCGGTCTGGATCAGCGGCACATCGCGTCCCGCCTCCATCCCCCAGCTCCGCAGCAGCAGCCGCGCCACGAAGTCGGAGACGGTCCCAAAGCGCACGATGCCCAGCGGCTGGCCCCGGAGCTGCTCGGGCGCGGTGATCTCGGGCACGGTGATGAGCTGCGAGATGAGCGCGTTGACGTTCGTGGCAAACAGCACGATATCTGCACCGCTGGCCGCTGCCTGCAGCGCCGCCCCCCCGGTCACGGTGGTGACATCGACCTCGCGGGCGAGCAGCGACTGCATGCCGACCGTGCTGGCCGAGATGAACGTGGTTTGGAGATCGAGCCCCTCCTCGCGGAAATAGCCCGCGGTCTCGGCGATCCAGTACGGGGCGATCGTCGTGGACAGGGCAGTATAGGCGAAGCGCAGCGGCAGCAGCGCCGGCGCCGCTGCCGGGGAGGGAGCGGCGGTAGCCGCCGGCTCGCCTGCCGGCGCCGCCGGCGCGGTAGCCGACGGGGCCGCACAGGCCACCATGAGCAGCATGAGGGATAGACCAAGCCTAAGGCCCGGCGCGATAGAACGGCGTGCGAGCCCGAGATCCATGGGCGGCGCCTCCCACCACGAGAGTCAGCGAGCAGTTGTCCGGAGCATAGCACACTGGCTGCTCTGCGGTATGCGCGTCACCGCGTGCCGTTGGACGGGCGGAAATCTAACACCGGCGGCGGCTCCCCTTGGCCGTAGCCCGAGACAGTGTCGTCCCAGCCGCCCAGGTGCCAGGCCAACAGCGCGGCGTTCGCCATGCCGAAGAGGTTGCTGCTCACCGTCCAGGGCAAGTCGGGGTCGTCCTTGTGCGCCTCCGCGATCTCCTCGAGCTGCTCGGCCAGAGAGCGGACGAACTCCATCCGCCAGAACAGCTGGTGCATCCGCGCCTCGAGCTTCCACGGGTTCACGTAAGGGTCGAAGCACTCGTAGACGAATGCCGCCAGCTTGCGCTGTAAGAGGCGGTCGACGACGCGGCGGCGTAGGGTGCGCTGGCCGTCCGCGCGCAGGTCGTCCGGCCCCAGAACGATCTGGCGGTCCAGCTCGATCACCTCGTCGAGCGACAGCGCGTCCAGCGCGGCCGCGAGCGCCGGCCAGGCACGCTCCGGGTCGCCCGGCTCCGCTAGCTGCCGCAGGATGCCCCTAATCCGCTCCGGTTCCACCACTCCGCTGTCTTCGCTGCTCCCAGGATGTGAGCGGCCGGCAGGCCGCTCTTACTCACATTTTGCCGCATCTGCTCCATGCGCGCGGCTGCTCCCCGTGTCTAGCGCCACCCAGGCGCGCTAGGGCAGCAAGGGCTCCAGCAGCACCGTGACATCGGCAGGTGGGACAGGCAGCGGGGGGAGGGGCTGGAGGAAACTACGGCGCTCGCCAGGCAGCAGCTCTAACAGCGCCAGCTCGATCGTGTCAAGCGGCAGACCATCCGCATCGAGCAGGCGGAGGAGGAGCCGGACCGAGCGCGGCTCCGCGCTGGTGTTCTCCACGCGGCCCTCCACACTCAGGCCTTCCTCCTGCGCGATCCACCGCAGCGGCCCCAGGGCTCGTACACCCGCGACCTCCGCGTATACGAACACCGCGGGCGCGCTCACTACCGGCCCCGACGGCTGTGCCGGAGGGAGCCGCCCCCCGACCGGCGCCGCGGGGAGCGGCGCGCCGGTGGTCCCGAAAGGCCCTGCGCCTGGCAGGCTCAGCTCTCCGACCGAGCGCTCGCCACGTTCCACCGGCCGCGCCTCGCCCGCTGGGCTCCCTTCCGCCGCCCGGAAGGCGCGCGGCGGCTCGGGCGTGCGGGTGGGCCGAGGAGTGCTGGTCGGCTCCGGGGTGCGGGTGGGCCGGGGGGTACGGGTAGCCGCCGGCGTGGCCCCGCGCGGACGCTTGTTGAGGCAGTACTGGTTATCGGGGCACTCGCTGCAGTAGCCGCGGTCCCCGCAGATGTAGCTGCCGTCGTCTGAGGGGCAGCTGTGCCAGCGATGGCACCCGTCGACGTGCGCCGCCCCCTCGGCTACTACCGCCGCCCCTCCTGCCAGGCCCAGGAGCAAGACTGCCACCAGATAGCCCCACGGTCGCATCGCTCCTCCTTACCGCGGGTCAGAGCCCCGGACCGGTCGCGGCGCGCGCCGGGAAGGCGGAGAGCCAAGCGATGGGCTCGATGCGGCTGTGCGAAGCGGCCACGCCACCTAAGGAGCCGTCGGGCACCGCAGCGAGGCAACCAGGTTGCCCTCCCACCGCATACGGGGCTCGGGTCCCCTCGTCTGTTTGGAGAAACGGCTGGCGTCCTTCTCCGTTACATCTGCCCGCCGCGGGCTGCGCCCCGGGTAGCTAGCTCCCGCCAACGCGCTCGCCGATCACCCCTCACCTAGCGAGGCGTAGCCAAAGAAGCGCTAGACACGCCGCCTCGGGACTGACCGGCACCGCGGACCCAGGGGGATCAGTGCGGTGGCCTGGACGATAGCTTGCGTGAGCGGCTCTAGCTCTCGTCAGAGAGGGTTGCGACGAGATCGTCGCGGCGTGGGACGGCGCGCCGCTCCAGGATATAGCCGAAGCCGCGCACGTTCGCGATGTAGGACTGCTCCCCCGCCGGCGGGGGCAGCTTAGCGCGAAGGTGCCGGACGTGGACCTTCACGATCTGCTGCGCCTCGCGCTCGGTGCAAGGATAGCCTTGTGCCTCTTGGAGGAGCTTGCGCGCAGAGACCACCCGGCCCAGGTTCCGGGCGAGGCAGCTCAAGATGCGGAACTCGGTGGGCGTGAGCGATACGGGCTCGCCGCGCAGGCGCACCTCGTAGCGGTTGTGATCGATCTCCAGGTCGCGCACGCGGATGAGCCCCTGCGGTTCCTCCTCCGGTACAGGCTGCCAGCGCCGGAGCGCCCCCAGTGCGGCCACCAGGAGATCGACATCTACAGGTTTGAAGAGGAACGCATCGGCTCCCAGGTTCAGCGCGTCCAGGATGAGCGGCTTGTCCTCGGGTGTACCGAGAAGCAGGATCGGCGCCTGGGTGAGGAAGCGCAGGCGCTGGCAGAGCCGCAGGCCGGCAGGCCCTCGCTCAGCACGGTTACCCACGACCGCAAGATCCAGGAGGATCACGCGGGGCAGTTCGCGCGCGAGATGCTGCAGCGCCTCTTCTGCGTTGTGCGCCCAGCTTACCAGCAAGTCGCGCTGCGCCAGCCCCCGAACCAGCGCGGATGGTTCAATTGACTGCTCATCGGCGATGATCAGTATGCCGGCACCGGGCATCCGTCGCTCACGCCTCGTCCTTGACCGAGCACTTCTAATATACCTAATTCGGTAATCATTAGCCAACGGCATGTCACAGCTCTGTAGCGCGCCAGCCGGCGAGGAATCGCTGCTGCAGCTCGACGAATCGGTCTTCAAGAATGCTCTGCCGGATCTCGCGCACGAGGCGGGTGAGGAAGTGCAAGTTGTGGAGCGTGGCGAGGCGCGGCCCCAACATCTCGTTGGCTACAAACAGGTGCCGCAGATAGGCCCGCGAGAAGTGACGGCAGGTGTAACACGTGCAGTCCTCCTGCACTGGTGAGGGATCCTCACGGTAGACGGCATTTTCGATATGGAGGCGTCCGGTGGGCACGTAGAGAATCCCATGGCGGCCCAGCCGGGTAGGCGCCACACAGTCGAACATATCGATGCCGCGTGCGATGCAGGCGAACAGGTCCTCCGGCTCGCCGATACCGAGCAGGTGCCGAGGCCAGGCCTCCGGCAGCAAGGGGATCGTCCACTCGAGCACGCGGTGCATGTCGGCTTTGGACTGGCCGAGGGACCCGCCGATAGCTACGCCGTCGAACGGCAGCGCGGCGATGAAGCGGGCGCTCGCTTCCCGCAGGTCGCGGTACTCGCCGCCCTGGACGATGCCGAACAGCGCCTGGGGGGTAGGCCGCCGCGCGGCCAGGCAGCGCTCGGCCCACCGGTGCGTGCGCGCCAGCGCTTGCCGGGTGTAGTCGTATCCCGCGAGCGGCGAGGTGCACTCGTCGAACGCCAGGATGATGTCGGCGCCCAGCTGCTCCTGGATCGCGATCGAGCGCTCGGGCGTCAGTCGGTGGGTAGAGCCGTCGAGGTGGGAGGTGAAGGTTACGCCGTCGTCGTCGATCTGCACCAGCCGGCCCTGACCGCTGGCGCCGCGCGGGCGGCCCCCGCCACCGCGCTCGCCGGGCGGCGCCTCGGCGGGGAAGATCTTGGCGATCTTGCCGACGCCGTGTTCCAGGCCGAAGCCGAGGCTGAAGACCTGGAAGCCGCCGCTATCGGTCATCAGCGGCCGCGGCCAGGCCATGAAGCGGTGGAGGCCTCCGAGCTGAGCCACAACCTCCGCCCCCGGCCGGAGATACAGGTGATAGGTGTTGGCCAGCACGAGCTGCACGCCGAGGGCTTCTAGCTCCGCGGGCGCGAGGCCCTTTACCGTCGCCTGCGTCGCCACGGGCACGAACGCCGGGGTCTCCACCTCGCCGTGGGGGAGCGCCAGCACGCCGGCGCGAGCCAGGCTTCCCGTTGCCTGCTTGATCACGCGGAACGATGCCACGGCCATGCTCTCGCCCCCGCCCGCCGGCCGGCCTGGAATCTAGACAGGGCACCGCGTCGGCGGTACGCTTCGGTTAGAAGTTAGATACCAGGGGGGGTGGGCCCCCGCCAAGCCGGCGCGGCCCCGAGGGGTGCGCTAGAATATGCGCGCCGGCCCGGCACGCCGGGGGTCCGGGCCGCTTGCCTACCGCCCAGTGCAGCAGCCGGGAGGCGGACGGCGCCATGAAGCTCTACAACACGCTGACTCGCCGGCTAGAAGAGTTTCGCCCTCTGGAGCCCGGCCGCGTCCGCATGTACACGTGCGGCCCGACGGTCTACCGCTATGTCCACATCGGCAACCTCCGCACGTTCACGATGGCCGACTGGCTCCGCCGGGCGCTGACGTACCTGGGCTACGAGGTCTTCCACGTCAAGAACATCACCGATGTCGGCCACATGCGGGTCGAGATGCTCGACCGCGGTGAGGACAAGCTCATCGCCCAGGCGCGCCGCGAGGGGAAGACCTCCGCGGAGATCGCGGCCCACTACACCGAGGCGTTCCTGCAGGACGAGCGGCGGATGAACATCCTGCCCGCCCACGTCTTCCCGCGGGCCACCGAGCACATCCCGGAGATGATCGAGATCGTCCAGGGCCTGCTGGCGCGAGGCCTCGCCTACGAGGTGAACGGCAACGTCTACTTCGATGTCTCGCGCTTCCCGCGCTACGGCCAGCTCTCCGGCAACCAGCTCGCCAGCCTGCTAGAGGGGGTGCGGGAGGCGGCGGCGCCCGACAAGCGGAGCCCCGAGGACTTCGCGCTCTGGAAGTTGGCCGAGCCCGGCCGCGACCTCGCCTGGGATAGCCCCTGGGGACGCGGCTTCCCCGGCTGGCACATCGAATGCAGCGCCATGGCGATGAAGTACCTCGGCCCCCGCTTCGACATCCACACCGGCGGCGTCGACAACATCTTCCCCCACCACGAGGATGAGATCGCTCAAAGCGAGGGGTATACCGGCGAGCGGTTCGTCAACTACTGGGTGCACGCGCAGCACCTGCTGGCCGACGGCCTCAAGATGGCCAAGTCCACGGGCAACGCCTATACGTTGGCGGACCTCGACGCGCGCGGCTTCGACCCGATGGACCTACGCTATCTGTTCGCCACGGCCCACTATCGCACGCGGCTGAACTTCACCTTCACCGCACTCAAGGCCGCCCAGACTGGCCGGCGGCGGCTCCGCATGGCCATCCGGGCCCTGGCCGAGGCGGCCGGGCTCGACGGTCCGCCCCCCGCCCTCACGGTCCAGGACACGCCGTGGCAGCGCGCCTTCCTCGCCGCGATCACGGCAGATCTGAACATCCCGCGCGCGCTGGCTGTGGTCTGGGACCTCGCTCGTCGCGCCGGCCATGCCCTGCCCCCGGCGGAGCGCCTGGCCCTCATCCTGGACTTCGACCGCGTCCTCGGACTGGACCTGGCGCAGTGCCTGGCGAGCGCGACGAGCGAGGACGAGCGCCGGGCGACGCTCGCCACACTGCCGGCGTCCGTCGCGGCCCTGGTCACCGAGCGCGAGGCGGCACGCTGCGCCGGCCGGTTCGCCGCGGCCGATCGCCTGCGAGCGGCGATCGCAGCGGCGGGCTACCACGTGCGCGACACGCGCCATGGCCCCTGGGTGGTCCCTCGCGCGCCGGACGAGGGGCTGCTGACCATCTCCTCCCCCAACGATATTCCCGATCGAACCCTGGAGCCGGACCGCTACGACTTCTCCGTCAGCCTGCTCGCGCGGAACAGCCGCGCCGACCTCGAGCGCTGCCTGCGCAGCATCGTGGCATACCCGCCGCGCGGCAGCCTGGAGCTCGTGCTCCTCGACAATGGGTCGACCGACGAGACGCTGGACTACCTCCGCGCGTTGGCGCGCGAGGGGCGGCTCAGGAGCGCGGACGGCAGCCGTGACATCCCGCTGCAGGTCATCTTTGCAGACCACGATCTCGGCTTCGCCGCCGGCCGCCGGGCGACCATGCGCGCGAGCCTGGGGCGCATCATCGTCTGGCTGGACACGTCCATCGAGCTGGTGGGAGACATTTGGGACCGCCTGGCCGAGGCGCTGGCCGACCCCGAGATCGGCGTGGTTGGCCCTTACGGGCTGATCACCCGAGATCTCCGGGAGTTCTACGACGCGCCGGGGCCTGACGTTGACGCCGTGCAGGGCTACCTCCTGGCCTTCCGGCGCGCCCTGGTGCCCGAAGTCGGCTGGCTGGACGACAAGTACCGCTTCTACCGGATGGCCGATGTCCACTACAGCTTCATGTTCAAGACTGCCGGCTACCGCGTGGTGGCGCTGCCCGAGCTCGCGCCCTCCCTTGTCCAGCACCCCCATCGCGAGTGGTACAGCCTCACGCCCGAGGAGCAGGCGACCAAGAGCAAGAAGAACTACGACCTGTTCCGCGCGCGCTGGCACCACGGCCAGAGCCTGCTCACGGTGAACTTCACGCCCGGCCAGCGCTGGCTGGGGCACGACCACGCGCACCACTTGGGCTACCGGGCCCACACGTGGCAGGAGCTGCCGCGCCCCGACGAGGCCCACGTGCACGAACACCACCACTGGCCGGACCACTCGCACACGCACGCGCACGTGCACGCGCGACGGTAACCGCGTCAGCCGCGTTTCCCCTAAGCCCGTCCGGCCCCACCAGGTGCCGCCGGGGTCTGCCCTTTTCGACCATCACCGGAGGCTACCCTTCCAGGTATTGACGATCGGCCGGCTCGGCGGTACGCTAGGCTCCCCAGCAGCATGCACGGTGGGGCGCGGAAGGAGGAGGGCATGAGCAGACGCAAGGTCACACGCCGCCAGTTTCTCCTGCATGCGGCGACAGGGGCCGGTGCGGTGGCCGGCGTCGTCGCGACCGAGACGCTCGCCGGTCAGGGTGTTCGCTCCGCCATGGCCAGCCCCTCGCTGCAGGCACACGGCCATGAGCCGGCGGCCGTCGCAAGCCAGCAGGCCACAGCCGCCGAGCACTTCCTGTTCTTCAACACGCCGCAGGGCCGCACGGTCGATGCCATCGCGGCGCGCATGATCCCCACCGACACGCTGGGGCCAGGCGCGCGCGAAGCCGGCGTCGTCTTCTACATCGACCGCGCGCTGGCCGGCCCCTATGTCGCCTTGCAGGAGGTTTACCGCGCCGGCCTCGCGGCTTTGGACGCCTACAGCGAGGCCCGCTACGGCGCCCCCTTCCGCAACCTCGCGGAGGAGCAGCAGGACGCTGTGCTGCGCGACCTCGAGACCGGCTCGGCGACGGGCTTCACGGCGCCCACCGCCCAGGAGTTCTTCAACTTGCTGTGGGTGCACGTACGCGAGGGGATGTTCTGCGATCCGGCGCATGGAGGCAATCGCGACTTCATCGGCTGGCGCTTGCTCCGATATCCCGGCGTGCAGTGGGAGCACTCGGCGGAGGAGCAGTGGAACGGTCCCGCGCCTGATAAGCCCCTGCGGGCTGCAGGGGATTGGGGTTTCCGCCTCTAGCGTCCTCCCGCGGCCGCGCGTCGCGCAACCCCAGGGCGGGGAAGAGAAGACAGCAGGCACCGGCCTCCGTTCCCCGCCGAGCAGGAGGCGCGCCGCAGCCGGGCGCGGCGTGACGGATGTCAGGAAGCCACGAGCAGGAGGAGCAGCGATGGTCCGGCAACGCCCCGACGTCTGCATCATCGGGATGGGCGCTGTAGGCGGCATCATGGCCTACGTGCTCACGGAGGCTGGCCTGGAGGTCGTTGGCCTCGAGGCCGGCCCGTTCCGCACCAGCATCGACTTTCCCATGGACGAGCTGCGCGCCGGCTTCGGTGGCCGCAACGAGATGGGCAGCAAGTTCCTCGACGAGCTGCCCACCTGGCGGTTGAACGCTCAGTCGCCCACCCGCGTGTTCAACCACCGCACGCTGACCACGATGATGAACGGAGTAGGCGGGAGCACCGTCCACTGGTGCGCAGCGCTGTGGCGCAACCACGAAGACGACTTCTATCCGCGCACCAGCACCATCCGCCGCTACGGCGAGGCGGCGATCCCGCCCGGCACCGATCTCGTCGACTGGCCGCTGCGCTACGAGGACCTCGAGCCCTACTACGAGAAGGTCGAGTATCTCTTTGGCGTGGCGGGCAAGGCGGGCAACCTGCGCGGCCAGATCATCGAGGGCGGAAATCCCTTCGAGGCGCCTCGCCAGCGCGACTACCCCATGCCCCCCCTGCGCGACAACCCCGTGGGCGAGCTCATGCGACAGGCCTGCCAGCGCCTCGGGCTGCATCCCTTTCCCGCGCCGGCCGCGATCAACTCCCAGCCCTACGAGGGACGCCCCGCCTGTACCTACTGCGGCTTCTGCTGCGGCTTCGGCTGCCACGTGAACGCCAAGGCCAGCACGATGGTAACCGCTATCCCCCGCGCTCTGGCCACCGGGCGGCTGGAGGTCCGGCCCCACGCCCGCGTCCTGCGCATCAACACGGACGCCCACGGCCGTGCCACCAGCGTCGAGTACCTGGACCTGAACGGCGAGCGGCAGCTGCAGGAGGCCGCGGTGTTCGTCCTGGCCTCCTACTGCCTGGAGAACAACCGCCTGCTGATGCTCTCCACCTCCGAGCTATTTCCCACCGGGCTGGCGAACAGCAGCGGGATGCTCGGCAAGTACTACATGACCCACCAGACCTCCGGCACCGTGTTCTTCGTCGTCGAGCAAGACCTCAACCGTTGGGCCGGGCCGGTGGGCCAGAGCATGAGCATCGACGACTACGGCGCCGACAACTTCGACCACACTGGGCTGGGCTTCATCCGTGGCGGGCGCATCACGGCCGGCAACCAGGCCACGCCGATCGCCGGCTCGGGCGCCGTCCCGCCGGGCATGGCCCGCTGGGGCAGCGAGTACAAGGAGTACATCCACAGGTACTTCAACAAGACGGGCACGCTCACCTCCGGCGGCGGCTGGGAGATGATGCCCTACGACGCCAACTTCCTGGACCTCGACCCGGTGAAGCGCGACCGGCTGGGCCTGCCCGTGATCCGCATCACGCTCGACATCTACGAGAACGAGCGCCGCGCGCTGGCGTTCATGCAGGACCGCATGGAGGAGATCGCGTGGGAGATGGGCGCCGTGCGGGTCTGGCGAACCCCCATCTTCCCTGTGCCGCTCAGCTCCCACGAGTTCGGCGGCACGCGGATGGGCACCGATCCCCAGCGGTCGCTCGTGAACAGCTACGGCCAATGCTGGGACGTCCCGAACCTGTTCATCGGCGGCGGCTCGACCTGGCCCACTTCGCCGAGCTTCAACCCGACCGGCACGATCACGGCCATGGCCTGGCGCACGGCCGACTACATCGTCCAGCAGTGGCAGCACGGCCTGACGTTCTAACGGGAGCGGCGACGCCCCTACCGCCGATAGCACCCGGGGAGACGCTTGCTACCAGATCCTGAGACGTCCACCGCTCCGGCGACCGGCGGCGACCAACTCCCTGTGATTCAGGGCTGGAGCGCCGCGGCGCTGGCAGCCACTCGCCGCGGGCCGCGCCTGCTGGTGCTCCTCGTCGATACAGCCTGGACGGAGGTCGCCGTCGCCGACCGGCGCGATGCCTGGTTACAGGCTCTCTTGCCTACAGGGCGGCCGCCGGCCATCGGCGTCATCGTTGATGGCGATGCCTTCCCAGATGTGGCCCTGCGGCTGCGCTGGACGCTCCGCCTGTTCGACGCCGAGGAGGCATTGCCCTATGTCGGCTTGTTCGCCGTGCGCCCGCGGGACGGGCGCCTGCTCCCGCTCCACGCCCTCGGTGGCCCGCTGACGGCAGCCAAGCATGCCGCCCGGGAGGCCGCGCTGGCCCGCTGGGCCCAGGACCGCGCCACCGTGGAGGCGCTCGCCGCCCAGTACCGCCGCGCCCTGGCAGCCTCCGCCCGCCGGGGCTGGCGGGCCAGCCCCCCGCTAGCGCGGCATCTGGCGGAGGGCGTGGCTGCCATCATGGCGGCCATGGCCGTGGAGCCAGGCGACACTGTGCAGGGCGCGGTCCCGACCCGTCCGGCCGTGCTCGCCTTGCTGCTCGCGTTAGCGGCACGCGGCGACGCTAGTGCCGCCACGGAAGCCCGACGCCTCTTGCAGCGGCTGGCGCGGAGCGGGATGCGCGACCCGCTCGATGGCGGGTTCTTCCACGGGGTCCGCGCCTTGCGCCAGCCGGTGCCGGACTTCGCCCGCACCGCCGCCGACAACGCCGCGCTCCTCGCGGTCTACAGCCAGGCCGCTGCCCAACTGGGCGACGCAGACTGCGCCGCCGTGGCCCGCGGGATCGCGGCCTACCTGCTCCAGACCCTCCGCGATCCGGCCACGGGCACCTTCTACGCCAGCCAGGCGGCCGACGAGCCCTACTATACCTGGACGTCGCGCGAGGTGGCGGCTGCGCTGCCCTTCCAGCTCGTGCAGGTCGCCTGCCTGCACTTCAACATCCAGCCCGCCGCCCGGCTGTTCGCCGATCCCCGCAAGAACTTGCTCTATGTCGCGATGGACGAGGCGGCGATCGCGCGCTTCCTCGGCCAGACGCGGGAAACTGTGGCCGACCAGCTGGCAGCGGCGCGGCGCGCCCTGCTCGCCGCGCGTCAGGCGCGCCCGGCCCCGCCCATCGACCGCACGCGCTATGTCGACGTCAATGCCCAGGTGGCCTGGGCCCTGCTCGCCGGCGCCGCGGCGCTGGGCGAGCCGGATTGGCGGGAGGCCGCGCTCGAGACCCTCGCCGCGCTCGAGGCGGCCTGCTTCGCGAGCGAGACGCCGCGCGTGCCGCACCGGCTTCCGGCCGGCGTGCCGCTCGGCCCCTACCTGAGCGACCATGCGGCACTAGGATACGCCCTGCTGGCCGCCTATGCCCACACCGGCCAGCCACGCTACCTCGCGCGCGCGGTGCATCTGGCGGACACTCTGCTGGCATACTTCCGCGACCCGCGCACCGGCGCGCTTCTGGACGTGCCGCCCGACAGCCTGACAAGCCGCGCCTTCTGGGCCGAGCAGCCGCTGGAGGATCCGGCCGGGCCGTCGCCGGTCGCGGCGGCGGCACAGTTCCTCCTCGCCCTCTGGCGGCACAGCGGGGAGGAGCGGTATAGACAGCGCGCCGTCGAGGCGCTGCGCGCCGGCGCCCGTGCGGCGGCCGACGACCCGCGCGCCGCGGCGGGCTACTACCTGGCGTTGGCGGCGCTCCTCCACGGCCCGAGCGCGGCCAGTCCCGCCAATCACTGAAAGCGCTGCGCCGCGGCGCTTGCCGTGGCCGGCACGGGAAGGGTATAAGGGGCCGCGGGGACGCTCGAGGGCGGCGCCCCGCTACCGGCCGGTGGGTGCCGCGCTGGCGCACTCCCGGCGATCCCGCACGGTTGAGGAGGAGCCGATGATCGAATCGACGGAGGTCTGGGAGAAAGAACGGGTGTTCGTCCGCGGGCTCGCTAGCTCGCAGTATAGCATCTCCGAATACCGCAAGTGGATGAAGACGCACCCGCGCGTGCGCCGCTGGGAAGACGTGCGCTGGTCCGGCGGCCCGCACCTGTTCCACAAGATGCAGGTGATCACACCGCAGACCATGCCGATCCAGTCGGTGTTCATGCACCTAGAGGAGCTGGCGCCGGGTGCCGCGGGGATGAACCACGGACACCAGAACGAGGCGCTCCTGTATATCCTCGAGGGGCGCGGCCACGACATCCACGATGGCAAGCGCTATGACTGGAAAGCCGGCGACGTCATGGTGGTCCACAACGGCTGTGTCCACCAGCACTTCAACGACGATCCCGAACGGCCGGCGCGCATCCTCATCATCAAGTCCAAGCCGCTGTTCAACTTCCTCAACCTCGTTGAGCAGGGGCGGGTCAGCGACGAGATCCCCGGCACCACCCTCACCCACCAGCCGTCGGAGGAGTTCGCCCCGCCCGAGACAGAGCTAGATGGTGCGCGGGGGAGCTGAGCGATGATCGAGCACGAGCGGAACAACTGGCGCCGCGGCACCAAGACCACCGACTTCTTCAAACAGCAGCTCGCGGCCACGGCGGCGCGGGCGGCGCGCGATGCCGAGCGGCTGAAGGTAATCACGCCGGAGGACATGCCCTGGGAGGACACCCCCGATGGGCGGATCAAGCACGTGGTCCACGAGGGCATGCCGGTCCGCGTGGAGAGCCTGGACGTCTACATCCAGGAGATCCCGCCGGGCGGGCGCACGGGCAAGCTCCGCCGCCAGGCTGAGTGGGCCTTCTTCGTCCTAGAAGGCCAGGGCTACGACCTGCACTGGGACGTGGACGCGGAGATCCGCGCCGACGGCTACCACTGGCATGTTGCGGAGACGCCATCCCGCTGGGACTGGAAAGCCGGCGACGCCGTCTTCGTGCCGGTGAACACCATCGTCCAGCACGTGAACACCGATCCCGAGCGGCCGGCGCGCATCATCTGCGCCATCAACCGCGTGTTCCGTGCCTTGGGCTACGGAGACGTCGAGCAGGTCGAGCCGGCGCCGCATGCCCAGCCCGGCTAGCCCCGCTATCCCGAAGCGCACCCTGGCGGCTCAGCCCGCCGGCGGCAGGAGCTGTACACTGAGTGCGGAGCAGGGGGTGAACTGCCGCAGGAGGGATAGCTATGATTGTGACACGGCGGCTGCGCCTGGCCACCGAGGGGAACAACGATGTGGTGAACGTGACCGGCGCTGTCGAGGCGGAGGTGGCCTCCAGCGGCATCAAGCACGGCGTGGTGACGGTATTCGTGTCCGGGTCCACCGCGGGGGTCACCACGGTCGAGTATGAGCCCGGGCTGGTGAGCGACCTGAAGGAGGCCTTCAACCGGCTTGTTCCCCGGGACCTCGCCTACCGGCACAACCTGACCGAGGGGGATGCCAACGGCCACAGCCATATCCGCGCCTCCCTCCTCGGGCCGTCTATCACCATCCCGTGCGAGCACGGCCGCCTGGCGCTGGGCACCTGGCAGCAGCTCGTGCTGGTAGACTTCGATGTGCGTCCGCGTCGGCGCGAGCTGATCGTACAGATCATGGGCGAGCCCTAGCCGGCTGCGGTGCCATGCCGGGCACTGGCGGCTAGGAAGGCCTGCCCTGCGGTGCATCGGCCCAGCCGAGGGGAGGCGTAGCCGCACGCCAGACCACACCCATGCGCTCAAGTGGGGATGTAGACGATGACCACCGTTGCCGAGCACCCCGCTCACGGCGAGCTAGGCCGCGCTCGGGTCCGGGTCGAGGACCAGCGGCTGATCACGGGCCGGGGCCACTACGTGGAGGACATCGTTCTCCCCGGCACGCTGTCCTTGGCTTTCGTCCGCTCGCCCTACCCGCACGCCCGCATCAAGCGCCTCGACGTGGCGGCGGCCCGGGCGGCGCCCGGCGTGGTCGCGGTGCTGACCGGTCGAGATGTGCCGCCGATCCACCCGATCCCGATCTTGCCCATCGTGCCCGAGCTGCGGATCCCGCCCTACGAGCCCCTGGCCATCGAGACCGTGCGCTGCGTGGGAACGCCGGTGGTAGCAGTGGCCGCCGAGACGCGCGCCGCCGCTGTCGACGCCGCCGCGCTCGTCGAGGTGGAGTACGAGCCGCTCGACGCCGTGGCCGACTGCGAAGCCGCGCTCGCGCCGGACGCGCCACGGGTCTGGCCGGAGTTCGATAGCAACGTCTGCTTCCGTATCACTCACCGGAACGGCGATCCTGACGCCGCCTTCGCCAGCGCCCACCGCACCGTCTCGCTGCGCATCACCTACCCCCGGCTCGCGCCCGCCCCGCTAGAGCCGCGCGGCATCCTCGCGAGCTACGATCCAGGTCTGGACGAGCTAACCGCCTGGGTCACGACCCAGTCGCCGAACGGCACGCGTGACTTCCTGGCCCGTGTGGTGGGGCTGCCCGAGCACCGCGTGCGCGTCATCGCACCGGATGTTGGGGGGGGCTTCGGCTCGCGCACGCCGGTCTACCCCGAATACGTGGTGGCTGCGCTCCTCGCCCGACGCCTCGGCCGGCCGGTGCGCGCGGTGACCACCCGCTCGGAGGACGTGAGCACCACCACCCACGGCCGGGACGAGGTGGTCTACGCCGAGGCCGCCGTCGACGCCGAGGGGCACCTCACTGCGCTCCGGCTCCGCGTCATCGCCAACCTCGGTGCTTTCCTCTACACCAACAGCATTGTTACGCCCCCGCGCATCGCAGTGATGTTCCCCGGCTGCTACCGCGTGCAGAACATCAGCACCGAGGTGCTCGCCGTCTTCACGCACACCAACCCCACGGGGCCTTACCGCGGCGCGGGGCGTCCCGAAGCGGCCGACACGATCGAGCGCCTGGTCGACGCAGTCGCACGCGAGATCGGCATGGACGAGGTGGAGTTCCGGCGCCGCAACTTCATCCGCCCCGAGGAGTTCCCCTATCGCACGGCCTCCGGGATGGTGTACGACTCCGGGGCCTACGAGGCGGCAATGGACAAGGTGCTGGCCTTGAGCAACTACCGCGCGCTCAAGGCCCAGCAGCAGGCGGAGCGCGCCCGCGGGGAGCGCACCCTGCTGGGCATCGGCCTGGCCACCTTCGTCGAGCCCAGCGCCGCCGGCTGGGAGAGCGGCTTCGTCCGCGTCGAGCCTTCGGGCCGTGTCACCGCCGCCACGGGCTCCTCGGCGCACGGCCAGGGCCATGAAACATCCTTCGCGCAGCTCCTGGCCGACCGCCTCGGCATCCCCTTCGACCAGATCGTGGTGCGCCACGGCGACACCGCCGTCTGTCCCCCAGGCGTGGGCACCTTCGGCAGCCGCAGCACGGTGCTGGGCGGCACGGCGCTCGTGCAGGCGGCCGACCAGGTGGTGGCGAAGGCGAAGCGGATCGCGGCCGGGCTGCTG
>Ga0070739_10000556_pt1 | contig 70098 bp, 57 predicted proteins | sample Coa_R1_7_FD_66445 | JGI IMG/M metagenome (GOLD analysis project Ga0070739, IMG submission 66445) | Surface soil microbial communities from Centralia Pennsylvania, which are recovering from an underground coalmine fire - Coalmine... | ecosystem: Environmental > Terrestrial > Soil > Unclassified ...
ACCCGGGTCGGCAACCGCTGAGCGTCGCCGCCGTCGTCCCCGCCTACGGCCGGGGCCTGCGCATGGGTGCCGACAAGCTCTGGCTCGACGTCGGCGGCCGCCCGCTGATCGCCTTGACCCTGGGCTCCATCGCCGCCGCGCGCTGCGTCGACTCCGTCTGCGTCGTCGCACCACCGGAGCGCTGGGATGCGCTGCAGGAGCACGCCGCCGCCGCCGGCATCGCCGACCTGCGCCTGGTCGAGGGCGGCGACCATCGCCGCGACTCCGTCCGCGCCGGCCTGGCCACCGTGCCCGGCGCCGAGCACGTGCTGGTGCACGACGCCGCCCGCCCGCTGTGCCCCCCGGACGTCTTCCACCGCGTCCTCGACGGCGCCCGTGAGCACGGCGCGGTCACCGCGGCCGTGCCCGTGGTCGACAGCATCAAGCGGGTCACCGCCGACGGCCGCGTCGTCGAGTCGCTCGACCGCGGCGAGCTGGTCGCCGTGCAGACGCCCCAGGGCTTCCGCGCCGACATCCTCGCCGCGGCCCATCGCCGCGCCCTCGCCGACGACGTGCGCGCCGACGACGACTGCGCCCTGGTCGAGCGCATCGGCGTGGAGGTGCGCGTGGTCATGGGCGATCCCCTCAACCTCAAGGTGACGCGGCCCGTCGACCTCGACGCGGTGCGTGCCGCGGTGGGGGCGCCGGCGTGATCGGCAGCGCCTCCTTCCGCATCGGCCATGGCGTCGACGCCCACCGCCTGGTCGAGGGGCGGCCGCTGATGCTGGGTGGCGTCGCGATCCCCTACGAGCGCGGACTGGAGGGCCATTCCGACGGCGACGCCGCCACCCACGCGCTCGCCGACGCGGTCCTGGGCGCGGCCGGCGCGGGCGACCTCGGCCGCCACTTCCCGTCCGGCGACGAGCGCTGGCGCGGCGTCAGCAGCCTGACCCTGCTGGAGCACGCCGCCGAGCTGGCCCGCCGCCACGGCTGGGTGGTGGAGTCGGCCCAGGTGGTGATCATCTGCGAGCAGCCGCGCCTCGGTCCGCACGTCGACGCGATGCAGCGCGCGCTGGCGGCGGCGCTCGGCGTCGAGCCCGCGCAGGTCGCGGTCAGCGCGACCACCACCGACGGCATGGGCATGACCGGCCGCGGCGAGGGCATCGCCGCCTCGGCGGTGGCGCTGCTCGCCCCGATATCCTGACGCGCCATGGCGCTGCGTCTCTTCGACACGATGACGCGCCGGCTGCAGCCGGTGCAGCCGCTGGAGCCCGGCCACGTGCGCATCTACACCTGCGGTCCCACCGTGTACGCGCGCGTCCACATCGGCAACTTCCGCACCTTCATCTTCGAGGACGTGCTGCGCCGCGTGCTGGAGCAGCGCTTCGCGCGCGTGACCCACGTGATGAACCTCACCGACGTCGAGGACAAGATCATCCGCAACGCGATCGCGCATCAGCAGAGCCTCGATGACGAGACGCGCCCGTGGATCGCCGCCTTCCACGAGGACCTCGACACCCTCGGCCTGCGCCGAGCCCACCACTACCCGCGCGCCACCGACTACATCCCGCAGATGCTCGACCTCATCGAGAAGCTGGAGGAGCGCGGCGTCACCTACCGCAGCGAGGGCTCGGTGTACTTCCGCATCGCCGCCTTCCCGCAGTACGGACGGCTGAGCGGCGTGCGCGCCGACGCGCTCATGGCCGGCGCCAGCGGCCGCGTCGACGCCGACGAGTACGACAAGGAGTCGCCGCGCGACTTCGCGCTGTGGAAGGCCGAGAGCGCCGACGAACCCGGCTGGGACACCCGCCTCGGCCATGGCCGTCCCGGCTGGCACATCGAGTGCTCGGCGATGAGCATGTCGCTGCTCGGCGAGCACTTCGACATCCACTGCGGCGGCGTCGACAACATCTTCCCCCACCATGAGAACGAGATCGCCCAGTCGGAGGCGGCCACCGGGCACGAGTTCGTGCGCATCTGGTGCCACAGCGAGCACCTGCGCATCGGCGGTGAGAAGATGGCCAAGTCGCTGGGCAACTTCTCGACCGTGCACGACCTCGTCGCGGCGGGGGCGAGGCCCTCGGCGATCCGCTACCTGCTGGCGGCGACGACGCACTTCCGCAAGGTGCTCAACTACACCGACGAGGCGCTGTTCACGGCGGGGCAGGCGGTGGAGCGCATCGTCGCCTTCCGCGACCGGCTGACCGAGCTGGCACCGGCGCCCGGTGACGGCGCTGCCGACCAGGCGGTCGGGATCGCCGAGCGCGCAACCGAGAGCTTCGACGCCGCCCTCGACGACGACCTCAACCTGCCCGAGGGCATGGGCGTCTTCTTCACCGCGGTCCGCGACGCCAACCGCCTGCTCGACGGCGGGAGCGTGACCGAGAAGGGACGCGAGTGGCTGCTCGCCCTGGTCGACCACGTCGACGACATCCTCGGCGTGCTGCCGCTGGTGGCCCGCGAGACGGCGCAGGGCCTCGACCCCGACGAGCAGGCGCTGCTCGACGCGCGCGCCGCCGCCCGCGCCGCGCGCGACTGGGCGCGGTCCGACGCGCTGCGCGACCAGCTCGCCGAGCGCGGCGTCGCCGTCGAGGACACCCCGCAGGGCCAGCGCTGGCGGCGCGGCTGAGCCATCGCCTGGCGTGGACATCCTCTACGGCCGCAACCCCGTCCTGGAGGCGCTGCGCGCCGGGCGCAACGCGCGCAAGCTGGTGGTGGCCCAGGGTGTGCGGCAGGAGCCGCGCCTGCAGGAGATCCTCAGCCTGGCCGCCGAGCGCGGCATCACCGTCGAGGAGTCGCCGCGCCGCCGCCTCGACGACATCGCCCACACCGAGCACCACCAGGGCGTCGCCGGCTACTTCCACTCGCGCGAGCCGCTCAGCCTCGACCGCCTGCTGGAGCAGGCGGGCCGGCCCGCGCTGCTGCTCGTGCTCGACGGCATCCAGGACCCGCAGAACCTCGGCGCCCTGGCCCGCACCGCCGACGCCGCCGGCGCCGACGGGCTGGTCATTCCCCGCCACCGCGCCACCGGCGTGACCCCGGCCGCCGCCAAGGCCTCCGCAGGCGCGACCGAGTACGTTCCGGTCGTCTCTGTCACCAACCTGGCGCAGGCGCTGGAGCGCATCGGCGACGCCGGGATCTGGCGGGTCGGCCTCGCCGCCGACGGCGAGACGCGCTACGACCGCTTCGACTACACCTCGCCGGTGGCGATCGTCGTCGGTGCGGAGGGGGAGGGGCTTCGCCCGCTGACCCGGCGCCACTGCGACGCCGTCGTCTCCCTGCCCATGCGCGGGCACGTCGCCTCGCTCAACGCCGCCGTCGCCGGCGCGGTGCTGCTCTACGAGGCGGCGCGCCAGCGCGGCTTCGGCGCGGGATGATGGCCGCGTGCGCACGCTCATCGTCGACGGCTACAACACCGTGCACGCCTGGCCGGCGCTGCGCAGCGTGCTGCACTCGCACGGGTTGGAGGAGGCGCGCACCCGGCTGATCGCCGCCCTCGCCGAGTACGCCGCCACCGAGCGCGTGCGGGTCACCGTCGTCTTCGACGCCCCGCGTGGTCCCGGGCGCGCCAGCGAGGAGATGGTCGACGGCGTTCTCGTCCGCTTCAGCGGCGGGCACGAGTCCGCCGACCACGTCATCGAGCGGCTCGCCTACCTGGCCACGCGCGGCGGGATGGCCGAGGACGTGGTGGTGGCCACCTCCGACCGCCTGCAGCGCGACATGGTGCGGGCGATGGGCGTCACCACCGTCGACGCGCGCACGCTGGAGGCGGAGGTGAGCGCCGCCGCGAGTGGCACCGCGGAGCGCGCCTCACGGCTGCGCGACCAGGCCGGCAACGCCCGCCGCGTCGAGCACCACCTCAGCGAGGAGGTCCGCGCCCGCCTGGAGCGCCTGCGCCGCGGCGAATCCGGCGAGCCCGCGGAGCCGCCTCCACCCGCACCCTGACACGCCGAAGGCCCGCGGGAGCGCCCGCCGACCCGGTGCTACCCTTGCCCGTCGGCGAGCCGGTGTAGCTCAGTGGCAGAGCGTCCGCCTTGTAAGCGGAGGGTCAGGGGTTCGAATCCCCTCGCCGGCTCCGTGCCGGTGCCGCGCCGGTGAGCGCCACCAGCACCGCCGCCGCCAGCACCACGACGCCACCGAGCAGCCGCACCGCGGAGAGCGCCTCACCGAGGACGATCGCCGCCAGCACCGCCGTCGTCGCCGGCTCCAGCGTCGACACGATCGATGCGCGTGTCGGGCCGACGCGCGCCAACCCGGCGAGGAACAGCGTCGCCGCGATCAGCGTCGGCACGATCGCCGTGCCCACGACGATGCCCCAGCCCGCACCGTCGAGCCCGTTGAGCTGTGACGTCACCGCCCCGAACACGAGGAACGCGGCGCCGCCGACGCTGGTGATCATCGCGCTGGCGAAGAGCGCCGGCACGCCGCGCATCACCACGCCGCCGGTGAGGATGTACGTCGAGTACACCACCGCCGAGGTCAGTCCCAGCAGCACGCCACCCACGTCGAGATGCCCCGCCGGCGACGGCCCGACCACCAGCAGCACGCCGGCGCAGGCGAGCCCCAGTGACAGCACTCGCATCCGCGTCAGCGGCTCGGCGACGACGACGCGCGCGAGCAGCGTCACCAGCACCGGGTAGACGTAGAGCAGGATCGAGGTGATCGCCGCCGGGATGGTGCGCAGCGACGAGAAGTACGCCGTCGCCTGCAGCACGTAGAGAACGCCCATCGCCGCCACGCCGGCAAGCCGCCGCCGCGAGAGCCGCACGGCGTCACGCCGCACCAGGACGAGCGCCCACAGGACCACCGCCGCGAGCCCGAAGCGCACACCGAGCAGCGTCGGCAGGGTGATGCCGTGCCGCGAGGCCAGCTTGCCGAAGATGCCGAGGGTCCCGAAGCTGAGTGCCGACACCGCCACGAAGGCCAGGCCGGCGCGGTCGGAGCGAGGGCCCGGGAGCTGCACGGCAGGACATGTGAGCACAACCACGCACCGCGCCGCGCCTGGCGCGCCGCGGATTCACCGTCCTCGCAGGTGTCCGCAGGCGGCAGGAGGCCGACGGCACGTGGGAACACACGCCGTGCCGGCGCTCACCCGGGAGGTGTGCCTCCGGTTGCGGAACGCGCCACGTTCACCGTGACGTGGCCGGGAACGCCGGGTTCGTCGAGCAGGTTGGCGGCGTCCCAGCCGAAGTAGATCAACGCCCATGCGCTGTTCTGGTCGTCCCAGACGGAGGTGTAGCCGTCGATGACCACCTCGCCGGGAGCGCCTCCCGGGCTGAACTGCGCCGCGACGGGGAAATCCTGGCCGAACGGTGCGCCGCCCGGTGCCGACGCCGAGGCGTAGTCCTCCCAGGTGTGCAGGTCGGTCGACCTGGTGAGGTAGGCGTTGCCCAGCGACTCCGACCACATCAGCTGGTAGTACCCGTCGTAGCGGACGAAGGTTGCTATGCCGATGAGGGCGCCCTGCGAGCCCTGGTTGACATGCCCCCGGTAGGGATCGTAGACGGGGTTGGCCGGATCCTTCGTCCACGGTCCGTGGATGTCGTTCGCCGTGGCCACCGACAGCGTGTAGTACTCCGCGTTGTTGGAGCAGCCGCTGCAGTACGCACCGGAGCGGTAGAGCCAGATCCAGCTCTCGGTGGCGCCGGGCGCACGGATGAGGCGTCCGTAGCCGGTCTCCTTGGCGTCGTAGGCGCCCGGGCCCGTCGACAGGATGGGCGTCGTCGAGCTCACCGACCAGTTCACCCCGTCGCTGCTCTCGAGCAGGTAGGTGTCCATGGGAACGGTGTGAGGCACGGCGTAGAACTTCTGGTACGTCGGGGACCAGACGACGTCGCCGCCAGTCTGCCAGTAGCCGGGATTGCTCGGTGGCAGCAGGGGTGCGGTGGTGACGAAGCCGCGGTCGGTCCAGGGTCCGTCGAGTGTCGGAGCGGTCAGGAGTCCCATCCGGCCGCCGTGCGCGTCGGTGTCGTCGAGGCCGTGCCGCCAGTACCACATGTACCAGCGGTCGAGCGCCCCGCTGATCTTGTCGTCGACGCGCATCACCGACGGGAAGATGCGGTCGGTGTAGCTGTCCCCCGCCGCGGGCGAGAAGGTGAACACCGGGTTGTGAACGCTGCGAACCCAGTCAGTGGGGAACCAACCGGAGCCGAGCGCGCCGGCTCCCGCCTGGGCCGCCCGGACACCGCTCCCCGCGGTGCAGGCGATGGCGACGGCGGCCGCCAGGAGAAGCGCACGCGCGACGCGTCGCGGACGTCGTCCCATCACCGGTCCTCCTTCGCCGCGATCCGATAGTTCAGAATCCTGCCGAATTCTGAATGGCGCGGTGGAAGGACGTCAAGGCGTCCGCCGTCAGGGGTCGACGCGGGTGGTGCCGAGGAAGGGGGCGTCGCCGAAGCAGAAGACGCCGCCGTCGGCGCCGAGGAGCCAGTAGCCGGCGCCGGACGCCGTCGGAGCCATGGCCACGATGGGCGAGCTGAGGTGGATGCCGCCGGTGCTGCCGTAGAACGGTGCGCTGAAGGAGAAGATGCCACCGTCGGCAGCAACCATGCGGTAGCCGCTGCCGCCGGCGGAGGCGCCGACCACCGGGGCGTTGAGCCGCGTGCCCCCCATGCCGCCGAGGAACGGCGCGTCGCCGAAGGTGAACACACCGCCGTCGGCGGCGAAGAGCCAGTAGCCGCGCCCGGTCGGCGTCGCCGCCATCGCCACCACGGGCGCGTTGAGGCGGCGGCCGCCGGTGCTGCCGAGGAAGGGCGCGTCGCCGAAGCAGAAGATGCCGCCGTCGCGGGCCACCAGCCAGTAGCCGCGGCCGCTGGGAGTGGCGGCGATGCCGACCACCGGCGCGTTGAGGTGCGTGCCGCCCATGCCGCCGAGGAAGGGCAGGCCCCCCTCCGCGAAGACGCCGCCGTCGGCGGCGGCCGCCCACCAGCCGCCGGTGCCGGTCGCCGCGCCAACCATCGGTGCGTTGAGGTGCGCAGGTGCCAGCGAGGCGAGTGGCAGCGCGCTGCCGCGCTCGTACATGGCGCCATCGAGGGCAAGGATGGTGTAGCCGGGGCCGCTCGATGCGGGCACCAGCGCCGCGGGGGCTGCGGCCGCCGCGCCGACACTCTGCGCGAACGCCTGCAGGGACTCGCCGCCCGCGACGCGAACGCGCGGCAGCGTGAGGCGCTGTGCGGAGGTCCAGGTGGCACCGGGCCGGGTGGTGAAGGCGTCGGCGAAGCCTGCGCCGCTGACCGCGGCGACCGCCGTCGCATCGACCGCACCGTAGGGATAGGCGAAGTCGGCGACGGACTGACCGGTGAGCTGCTGCAACGCGGTGCGCGACGACGCCACCTCGAACTGCACCGCCGCCGCGTTCAGCTTGGTGAGGTCGGGATGGTCGACCGTGTGGGCGCCGATGGTCATGCCGGCGGCCGCCACCTGCTGCACCTGGGCCGAGGTCATGTAGCCACTGCGTCCCAGGAAGCCGCTGACGACGAAGGGCGTGGCGGTGAATCCCTCGCGCTGCAGCACCGGGAGGGCCGCGGTGAAGAAGTCCTCGTAGCCGTCGTCGAAGGTGAGGACGACGGGCCGTGGCGGCAGCGCCGCTCCGGTGGTGAGCGCGCGCCGCACCGCGGCCGGGCTGACGCTGTGGAACCCCTCGGCGTGGAGCAGCGACATCTGGGCGGCGAAGTCGGACGGCGTCACCGACAGGCCGAAACCCAACGTGTCCGACGCCACCGGGTTGACGCGCACGTAGTGGTACATGAGCACCGGCACGCCGGCCGACGCGGGCGGCGCGGCGAGACTGACGGGCTTGGGCGACGGAGGCCAGAACAGGCTGGCGTGCGCGCTCGACGTGGTGGCCAGCAGCGCGCCGGCGAAGGCGGCGAGGCACGCCGCGACGGTCCGTGGGGAGGGCATCGCGCGGAAGCATGCCTCACGCCGACGCTCTGCGCCGGCACCTTAACTGAAACCTAACCGCACGTCACCCATCGGAACCCGGCCCGCTCGGCATCCCACCCGCTGCACGCGTGTTCGCCCACCGCCGCCCGCATACTCCGCATCGAAGAGGAAGCGGTTCAGCCAACCCAAGGGAGGCAGAGCAAGCACATGCCTGGTGCCGTCGTCGTCACCGGGGCGTCCACCGGCATCGGTCGCTCCACCGCGCTGCGCCTGGCGCGCAGCGGATCCACCGTCTTCGCGGGTGTCCGCAGGCAGCAGGACGCCGACGCGCTGCGACGCGAGTCGCCGCAGATCACGCCGCTGATCCTCGACGTCACCGACCCCGAGCAGCTCGCCGGCGCGGCGCGCGAGGTCAGCGAGGCGGTGGGGGACCGCGGATTGGCCGGGCTGGTCAACAACGCCGGGATCAGCGGCGGCGCGCCCACCGAGTTCGTCCCGCTCGACGAGCTGCGCGGCATGCTCGAGGTCAACGTCGTCGGCGTCGTGGCCACCACGCAGGCGTTCCTGCCGCTGCTGCGCCAGAGCGGCAGGGGACGCATCGTCTGCATCGGCTCCATCGGCGGCCGCATGGCCGTGCCCTTCCTGGCGGCGTACTCGATGAGCAAGGCCGCGGTCAGCGCGCTCTGCGACTCGCTGCGCGGCGAGCTGCGCCCGTGGGGCATCGACGTCGCCCTGGTCGAGCCCGGCGCCATCAGGACTCCCATCTGGGACAAGGGACTTCGCGGCGTCGACGAGTCCATCGGCAGGTGGCCGGCGCAGGCCATGGAGCTCTACGGGGAGACCATCCCCAAGCTGCGCCGCATGACCGAGAAGACGGCTGCCGCCGCCATCGAGCCGGAGCGCGTCGCCAGGGTGGTGGAGCACGCGCTCACCGCCCGGCGTCCGCGCACGCGCTACCTGGTCGGTGCCGACGCGCGCATGCAGGCGGCGGTGCGGCGCGTCCCGGACCGTGCCCGCGACGCGATGATCGCGCGCACCATCGGACTGCCCAGGAAGGCGTAGCCGCGAGGGCTAGCAGCCGCCGCTGAAGCTCAGGGTGTAGACGCCGCCTGCGCGCACGGTCAGGAGGACGCCGTGCGCCACCGCCGTGGCCACGGCGCGATGGCCCAGGTTGTCGACCGCGCCGAGCAGTCGGCCGGCCGTGATCGGCACCAGCAGCCGCCCGCTGACCGTGGTGGCCACGATGCCTTTCCACGTCGGCGTGCAGGACGGCGCGCGCACCACCAGCGCGTGGTCGTGGGCGAAGGTCTCCGCGGTGACCGTGCCGCCCACCTGGTACTGCCATTCGCCGTCGGCGAGCGGCACGGCGTTGCCCTGTCCCTTGGCGCCCGACAGCGACACCACCGAGCCCAGTTCGCTGCTCAGCGCCGCCGGCACCGCGGCGCCGCCCATCAGCGTCCGCCCGAAGTAGATCGCCGGCGTCCCGTAGACGGTGCTGGCCACGGTGTGCGGCACGATCGAGCCGGCATCCGCCTGCCAGCCGTCGCCGTCGATGAGCATCCCGGGATCGACCGCGGCCACCATGGCGGCGCGGCGGTCCCACTCCGCTGCGCTCCAGGCGTCGTAGAGGCGCACCGTGTCGGCGACGGCGGCGAACTGCGGCGCGGCGGCGCTGGCGTCGACCATCGCGTCGTGGCGGATGGCGTGCGCGTCGGTGTGGATGGCGTCCATGTACCGGTAGAGGGCCAGGGCGCCGGTGGCGTCGCCGGGGTTGGCCAGGGTGGCGGGGATGTCGTACTGCCAATCGAGCTTCACGCCGTCGGCGCTCAGGTCGTCCGCCCCGGTGCCCAAGAGCTGCGTCATCGTTTCTGCCATCTGCGACGCGAACTCGGGCGCCGTGGGGTCGACGATCTGGGAGGCGGCGGCGGTGCGCGCCTGGCGGAAGCTCATCGGCACGGTGACCACCCCATGGCCCCAGAGCGGCCACCACAGCAGCACGTGGCAGCCCATGCGATGGAGGTCGTCCACCAGCGCGCGCATCCCCGCGGCGCCGCCGAAGCGGACCGGGTCGGGCATGGCGTCGCCGATGCGCTCCTGCCAGCGCGAGTCGATGACCACGGTGAGGTGCTGCACGTGGTAGCGCGCCTGCCAGTCGGCGACGAAGCGGCGCACCCAGTCGGCGGTGAACGCGGGGCTGCCGCGCTGCGCCTTCTCGGCGAGCTGCTGGCCCCAGGTGTCGACGATGGGGTCGCTCCACCAGGACGGCCGGGTGCCGGGCGGCGAGGCGACGGTGATCGCGTTCATCGCGGAGAGCGCGTCGTGGTACGCGCGCAGCCCGGTCCCGGGGTCGGGGGAGAAGGTGACCACGAAGCGCGGGAAGCGGACCATGCCGTCCAGCGCCGGCCCGGCGCCGACGTCGTCGCCGGGGGCCGCCTCGGCCAGCGGGTAGTCGATGGCCAGCATGCCGTCGCGGCCCAGGCTCATCGTCGACGCCGAGGGCACCTCGACGAGGCCGATGCCGAACCACCCTGGTGCGGCCCGCAGCTGCACCTGCAGGGGAGGCGGCGCGAAGGGCGTGCGCGCCACCGTCGACACCTGCGGCGCCAGCGACGCCGAGGGACCGCGCGGGTCGGGGGTGAAGCCGTCGAGGATGCCGGCCATGGCCAGGCCGCGGTGGCCGTCGCCGAAGAACCCGGTGGTCAGGGTGCGCTGGCTTCCCGGCGTGGCCGAGTAGGCGACGGTGAAGCTGTGCGGGCCGGGTGTCAGCACCGCCTGGCTGAGCACCGCGCCGGACGCCTCGACGATCTGGGTGGTGAGCACACCACCCTGCAGCGTGGTGCGGGCGACGTCGCCGTCCGGCAGCTCGGCGCGCCCGGCGACCACGGCCAGCGGCATGCTGGTGTAGACCCGACCGTCCGGCGCGGCCAGGGTGACCACCGCCGAGTCGGGCAGCGCCCAGATGGCGTACGAGGGCTCGGCGAGGTGCAGCGGCGCGCCGCCCACCGCGGGGGTGAGGTCGTACGCCGCCAGGCGGTCCTCGGTCGCCGTGGTGGGCAGGGCGCTGACGAAGGGGTGGGCGGCGTTGACCGCGCCCGCCAGGACGCCGAGCAGCAGCACCGAGACGAAGGTGCGCACGGCCGTGCCGCCGGCGCCGGGCCGGAGGAGGTGGCGGATCAGAGGTCGCCGGGACATCTCGTGGGTGCCGTCGCTGCTGATGGTTGGCGGGTCAGTCGGTCGGGACGCTGAGGTCGTCGCGGAGCATCACGTGATCGACCGTCGAGCTGAACACCTCCCGATAGTCGCTCTTCAGCAGGGCCTCGATCTCGGGATAGTTGGCCAGGTCGTCGGACTCGGCCAGGATTATGGCGGGCCTCAGCGCGCGCACCCGATTCGTTACTTCTCCGTTGGACCCGAGCAGCACCTCGTTGTTGTAGATCGGTGCGGTTGGAAGGAGAACGGGCAGGTCGGCGAGAAGGTACGGCCAGGCGTCGGAGGACCAGACCACCGCCCGCGCGCCGCGGAACCCGTGCGCCAGCAGCCATTCCGCGGTGGCCGTGTCGGCCGGGGCGCGGAGGTCGAACTCGGCCTCCCACTCGCTCCAGGAATGGCCGCCGGTGGCGGCCTGCCAGGCGCCGGGGTAGTACGTCTCCAGGTTGCGGTAGCCGTTGCTGCCCAGGCTCGCCGCGGCGGGGATCCAGTCGAGGCCCGCCGACCTGGCGAGCAGGCCGGCGGCGACGAGCGACGCCGCCAGCGGGACTGCAGTCAGCAGCCCGGCGCGATTGGCGCGAATTGCAGCGATCGGGCGCCACGACGGGCGGCGGCTGGGCAGGACCGCGGCCAGCGTCAGCGCGCAGGGGATGACCGCAGGCGCGAGGAAGTGCGGGAACGGCTGCTGCGCCGCCGCGGGGACGCACAGGGTTGCCACCGCCCACACCGCGAACATCCAACCCGGGTGCGACACGCCGCGGCGCCGCGCCAGCACCGCGCCGCCGACCGCCGCCGCGACCACGGCGACCAGCAGGATCGCCAGCGGCAGCCCGTGGGCGCCGGGCGAGGTGCTGTAGTTGTAGTCCGGGGTGACGTAGAACCCGGCGAGGGCGAACCACAGCGTGCCCGGGCGGACGAGGACCAGCAGGGGCACCACCCATGCGGCGGTCACGCCCACCACGGCGGCGACGTAGGCGAGGATGTGCCGGCGGCGCGCCGCCGGATGCACCAGCAGGATCAGTCCGAAGGCGCCGACGTCGGCGATCGCCGTCTGCTGGTATCCGAGCGCCAGCGCGGCCAGCACCCCGGCGAGCGCGGCCCAGAGCCAGCCGTCGATTCGCCGCTGGTGCAATCGCACCACGATGATCGCGGCCGCCCAGGCCACCGGGGCGATGAGCACGGACTCCGGGATCATCAGCTCGGCGTCGACGAAGGGAAAGCCGAGCAGCACGGCCGCGGCGAGCAGGGCGGTTGCTGCCTTCCATGTCCCCAACAGGCGGCGGCCCATGTACGCCATCGCGGCCAGCGCGACGGCGCCGGTGAGGAAGGTGACCAGGTGGAGCGCCGTCTCGCTGCTGCCGAAGAGCTTGACCACGGCTCCGGCGGTGACCAGGTGGAGTGGCGGCTTGTTGTTCCAGATCTCCGAATAGGGCAGCTTGCCGCTCAGGATCTCGCGGCCGGTGCTGGCGTAGCCGGCCTCGTCGGTGTACCAGTGCGGCTCCAGGAAGGAGGGCAGGCGCAGCAGGGCGAAGGCGACGGCCGCGGGCAGCCACCAGAACGACGCCGGACGCAGGCGCCGGGAACGCGCCGGAGCGGGGGCGGCGTCCGGCGTGGACGGCGGGAGGGTGGGCGTCGAAGTCTCGATGGGCACCGACGCTGTAGTATCCCGCGCCGATGCGCCCCGCTCCGCTCCAGCAGCGTTGATCTCTGCCGCCCGGCTGCCGGGGCTGAGCCTGGTGCTCCCCTGCCACAACGAGGCCGAGAACCTCCGCTGGCTGCTCCCCCACATCGCCGAGGTCATGCCCACGCTGGCCGAGCGCTACGAGGTGGTGCTCGTCGACGACGGGAGCAGCGACGGCAGCGGCGAGGTGGCCCGATCGCTGGCGGCGCAGTCGGGCATCGACCTGCAGCTGCTGCGCCACGAGCAGAAGAGCGGCTACGGCATCACCGTCGCCGACGGGCTGCGCGCCACGCGCCTCGAGTACTCCGCGTTCACCGACGCGGACGGGCAGTTCGAGGTCGCCGACCTGGCGCTGCTCATCCCCCTGCTCGACCGCGCCGACCTGGTCGGCGGCTGGCGCGAGGAGCGCAACGACCACGCCGCGCGCTCGGTGGTGAGCGGCGTGTTCAACCTGCTGCTGCGCGTCCTCTACGGGCTGCGCGTGCGCGACGCCGACTGCGCGCTCAAGGTGATGCGCACCGACTTCCTGCGCAGCATCGACATCGAGTCGCGGTCCGCACTGATGAACGCGGAGCTCTACATCAAGGCGCAGCGCGGCGGCTGGCGCGTCGCCCAGGCCCCGGTGCCGCACCATCCCCGCCAGCTCGGCGTGCGCAGCGGGGCGCGGCCGCGCGCGATCGCGCGGGCGATCAAGGAGCTGGTGCTGTTCCGCATCCGCCTGGCCCGGCGAGGGTCGTCAGCGGGCTGAGGCGCGGGCCAGCGTCTCCGCGGGTTGGGCGGCGAACCAGTCCCAGGTGTGCCGCAGCCCCTCGTCGATCGGCGTGCGCGCCTGCCAGCCGAGCCATCGGGCGGCGCGGTCGGTGGCCAGGCAGCCGCGCCGCACCTCGCCCGCGACCTGCGGGTCGTGCTGCGGCGCCAGGCCGCGCCCGTGCAGCCGCGCCAGGGTGTGGACGACGGTGCTGACGCTGGTCTCGCGGCCGGTGCCGACGTTGACCGCGCCGGACCTCGCGCTGCGCAGCGCCGCCAGGTTGGCGGCGACGACGTCGAGGACGAAGACGAAGTCGCGGGTCTGCTCGCCGTCGCCGCGGATCAGGGGGTGCCTGCCGTCGAGCAGGCGGGTGCAGGTGATGGCGACGACGCCGGCCTCGCCGGTGCCGTCCTGGCGCGGACCGTAGACGTTGCCGTAGCGCAGGGCCAGGGTGCGCGCGCCGGTGAGGCGGCGGAAGGAGCCCAGGTAGACCTCCTCGGCGGCCTTGCTGGCCCCGTACGCGGAGCGGGGCTTGGGCTGCAGGCCCTCGTGCGCGGGGAGGGTGGCGGCGTCGCCGTAGACCGCGCCCCCGCTGCTGGCGGTGACGATGGCGCGAGCGCCGGCGTCGGTCGCCGACTTGAAGAACGCGATGCTGCTGGCCACCGCGGTGCGGACGTGGGTGCCGGGGTCGCGCATCGCCCGGTTGACCCCGCCGCGCGCGGCGAGATGCAGCACCGCGTCGGGCCTGAACGTGCGCAGGAGGCCGGCGGCCTGCTCGCTGCCGCAGTCGGTGACGGCGAGGTCGGCCTCGGGCGGCAGGGTGGCGGGCGCGGCGTGGCTGAGGTCGTCGAGGACGAGGACCTGGGCGCCGCCGGCGACGAGCGCCTCGACGGTGTGTGAGCCGATGAACCCCGCCCCGCCGCTGACGGCGATGCGGCGAGGGGCGGTGCGGCTCAGGGCCACGCAGGGACCTTGCGCTCCTTGGCGGAGGGGCCGGCGGCGGCGAGCGGGGCGCGGCGGAGGAAGGTGTCGAGGGGCTCGTCCTGCTCGGCCTCGTGGGCCGGCGCCGCGGTGCCCCTTCCAAGGGTCACGGCGGCCGCGGCGGCCAGTGCGATGGGGAGGGTGACCGTGGCCCGGAGGAGCAGGGCGATGGTGGTGCCGATGCCGAAGGCGACGCCGGTGCGCAGGAGGAGGCCGACCACGATGGCGTCGGCGGGGCCGATGCCGAAGGGCAGGGCGCTGAGGCTGCCGCCGGCCTGGGAGATGCCGTAGATGCCGGTGGCGGCGGCGACGGTCATGGCGCCGGGGTTGCCGGCGGCGGAGAGGCCGGTGGTGAGGAGGTAGATCTGCAACCCGCTGAGCACGAAGACGGCCAGCGTGGTGGTGGTGAAGGTCAGCAGGAGCATGGGGTCGGCGGCGAGGACGCCGACGGCGGCGCCCATGCGGCGCAGGCCCTGGGTGCGCGTGCTCAGCACCGGGAGCCGGGCGGTGAGGCCGAGGAGCCGGAGCGCGGCGCGGCGGGCCGGGGCGATGCGGGCCAGCGCCAGGGGGGTGGCCAGGAGGATGGCGCCGCCGGCGCAGAGCCCCACGGTGACCGCGGGGCCGCCGATGGTGGGGGCGAAGAAGGCGGCGCCGGCGCCGAGGAGGAGGACGAGGCTGAGGAAGCGCTCGTAGACGACGGCGGCGGCGCCGGTGCTGCCGGGGATGCCGTCGTCGCGGCGCCACATCCAGGCGCGGACCAGGTCACCGCTGGCGGCGGGGGTGAGGTTGGACAGGGTCTGGCCGGCGAGCTGGGTGCGGGTGAGGCTCCACCAGCTCACGGCGTGGCCGAGGCGGCGCAGGACGAGCTTCGTCCGCAGGTTGCGGACCAGCGTGATCGGCGCGTTCAGTGCAATGGTGATGACCAGCGCAGGCACGCTGAGCGTCCGCACGGCCGCCCACACCTGGCCGGGGCCGGCGCGCCAGAGGAGCACCCCGAGCGCCGCCACCCCCACCACCCCCGCCAGGCGACGAGAGGTGACGAACGATCGGGAGGGCATCGATGGGCAGCATAGCCCACACGTCTTTCAGGGGAATGACGGGTGTGGTGCCGGGGCTGCTGGGGGGTGGTAGAGTTGGCCGTCGCTCCTCGGCGGGCGGGCCGAGCGGGTGGGGCGGCGACCGGGCCCAGATAGCTCAGAGGTAGAGCAACGCCTTGGTAAGGCGTAGGTCGTGGGTTCAATTCCCACCTTGGGCTCCAGGCGCCCGACCGGGCGAATTCGAGCTCAGAGGCGGGGCCGCGTCGCGTTTGTCCGTCCTCGTCCGGGTCCGTTCCGAAGGGTCCGGATGACGTGGGATGTTGACCTAGAAGAGCTGGGTCAACGCCTTCCACGATATTGACCTTCTAGGAAGGTCACGGAGGACGGGCGCCATGCCACCCCTCACCGCCCCCGGCGCGCACCGCGCCACCACCACCCTCGCCGCTCCGGCGGCGCACCTCGCGCCGAAGCGTCGGCGCCGGGCCTACGGCGACAAGGGCGTCGCCGACTCCGTCGCACCTCTTCCCGTCGTCCGGGGTGGGCGGGTGCCGACGATCAACCACGCCATCCAGGCGATGATCAACGCCCACACGCTGGACTGGGCGAAGACGCAGCGCGACAACTGCCGCGGCTACTTGCTGTCGGAGAGCGGCCGGTTCCAGCAGTGGCTCGTGGCGGAAGGCCTGGAGACGGTCGACCAGCTGACCACGGACCGGGTCGCGGCGTTCCTGGCGCTCATGGCGGACCCCGTGGAGGGGCCCGGGCTGGAGAGCGCGACGGTCGACAAGTACCGGACGCACTTCCGGTCCCTCGCCCGTTTCCAGGCCACGACGCCCGGGTACAGCGCCGGCCTGCACGACGTCGACCGCATCCCCAAGCCGCGGATGCCCAAGGAGAAGTTCGCCCCTGCGCTGACCGTCGACCAGGAGCGGCGCGTCATCGAGGCCTGCCCGACGACCCGCGACCGCCTGATCGTGGAGTTCTTCCTGGCCACCGGCGTGCGGCTCAGCGAGATCGCGGTGATCCTCCTGGGCCACATGTACCTCGGGGCACGGCCTGCTCGTGTGTACGTCGAGGGGACGATTCACGACGCCGATTGTCCGAAGGGGCGCAAGCCTCGAACCGTGACGTTCCGCAAGTCCTACAGCACGCTGCCGCGACGTTTGCAGGACTGGATCGCCAACGACCGCGACCCGTTCGGCCTCTCGCCGCACCAGAACCTCTTCCTGACGGTCCCTCGGCACCCCAAGCGGCGGCAGGTGCTGGAGCCGCTGGGGTACTGGGGATACGAGCGCCTCTGCGACCGGATCTCCGCCCGGGCGGGCATCCACTTCAGCCCGCACATCCTTCGGCACACCTGGGCGACGCGCCTCGTCGACGCTGGCGTGCAGCCGCTCCACCTGATGGAGGCAGGAGGCTGGGAGAGCATCGACATGGTCCGCCGGTACTACAGCGCCAACAACGTCGAGGTGCTACGGGTCATCTCTGCGGCAGCGGCGTGAGGGGGTGGGGCCGGGCTTCGTCCCGGCCCCACTCGTCCCGGTCACCCTGCGAGCGGCAGCTGCGGCTCGCGCCGGGCGAGGGTGCGGAAGATGGCGATGGCCGTGGCGTCGCGCACGCCCTTCCCCTGCAGGGCCTTGTAGACGGAGGTCCGCCCGCACTCCGCCTCCCGGGCGAAGTCATCTGGCGTCCACCCACGCACGACGATGGCCAGGCGCAGGCGCGGAGGGTCGAACTGGCCCGTCGCCGGATGCCAGAGCGAGGTGCCGGGCGGCATCGACGCCGGCACTTGCGCGGAGGTGGCGGACATTCGGTAACTCCCTGGCGCGTCGTGCGTGCTTGGAATGGGCAGGGCGCGGGGGGAATCCCGTACAGCGGGATATTGTCTACGCCGTGCAGACGTTCTCCCTCGCCATGTTCACCGCCCAAGCGGTGGTCGTCACCTTGGCGGTCGCCTTCGTCGTTGCCTATGCGCAGGTGACGGCCACTCGGTACTCCGCGGTTGTGACGGACGCGGTGATCTGGCAGCCGGCCGTGATCTGGCGCCTCTGCGCGATTGGGGCGGCTCTCCTCCTCTTGGGCGTCGCGTCCTTGATCCTCTCGCTGCCCGCACCGCACCCTCTCGTCCCAGGCCTCGGTCGCGATGCCGGCCGTGCTGCCGTAGCCAGTGGTGAATTGCTCCTAGTGAGTGCCTCCGCTGTAGTCGTAGTCCTCACCATCGCCCAGTTTCGGCGGGGCGGCTCTCCCCAGGCCATAGCGGCCCGTGCCCTGCACGGCGTCACCGTTGAACGTATGGCTGCGGTGGCGGATGACGAGGCTCGGGCCATGACGGACCGACCATTGCTCGCGTTGTACGAACTCTGCCATCAGTCCGTCGTTGACGCTGACCGCGTAACCCTACAGTGCGCCATCGACGCCTTGGTGCGCGAATGGCGCGGATGGATCACGGAGGCTCCGCAGCCCGAACCTGATCCGATGGATGGACTTCTATCAACGGGCGGCGATTCCTCCGTTATCAGCCGGTACGTCATCGCTGAGGTTCTCGTCGGCTTGGATGAGGTCATCGCCTTGCGGGGACTCCCATCACAACATCAGGTCGTGCTTCCGCAGATACTGAAGCTAGCGAGCACCGTATCCTCGACCCACCGTATCAATGCTCGGGTGCTGCTCGACTACCTCGAAGGCACTCTCGTCCGCCTCGTCGAGGCGGGTGTAGACGAGCCGCTCGGCCCCGTCGTCGAAGCGTTGTTCACGCTCGAGTCACATACGCGAGACGAGAGAGACCTCAACGTGCGCGTCCATCAGGTACTGGGAAGCCTTGGGCGTGCTGTAGCGATGCTCTTCCCGAAGGACTCTATTTTCGTCTTCGATGGCCCCGGTTTCGCTTATCAGGATTCGGCGCGCTCGGCAGTCCTCGACGCGCTGAGCGAGGGGTTCTCTCAGATGACCTTCGACGTGGTTGAGGGAAGGGACACGCCTCCACGCGGTCATGTGTGGATAGAAGCGATGGGCGTCATGGCGGGAGGCTTACTGACGAGATCCGCTGAGAAGTCGCTCGGAAGGACCTTCGAGAACCATGTCAGTTCACTGATCAGCGACATCGCAAGAGGTACCCAGGCGCTTGCAGCGGTCAACCCTGCCGACGCTGGGCCAGTTACGGTCGGGCTGCTCGTTCTTCAGCGTGTCGTCGACGCCCCCCTGCCGCAAGAGATGGAGGAGGCGTGGACGGCCTTGTGCCAGGGGGCTCTGAGGCTGGCCGCCATCAGCCCTCACCTCCCATCCCCTACCATGGGCGAGCCGCACGTGACCCGGGCTATTGAAATGGTCGCCAGCGTCCCTCTCTCCATACTGCGCTCCGCGGTGGTGGAGGAGTCCACGAGTTGGCATCCAGACACGCCACCGGATCATGACGCAATGTGGGCAGTGGTGCGCCAGGTGGGCGTGTCGCGAGGGACGAACTTCGGCATGCGTTTCGACGAGACGACTGGCGAGCCCTACGCCGATGACGATGCCCGAAGCCCTCTGTGATCTCGTTTGGGCTCCTCTGTGGAGCAAGGGCCTTGACACGAACATCGGTTCGCTCGTATACTACATGGCCAAACGGAGACATTCCACCCTCTTATTGGGGTTGCGACGGACGAGACGATGGAAGTACAGAACGCGGCCGCGGGCGATGAAAGCCCGCGCTTCATGGCGTTTGCCACGCAGGTTGAAGGTGCCCTAACGCATGCTCTCACCGGCGGCGCTGTCGTTCTGCTTGCGGAGAATGAAGCGCAGAGAGTCGCCCTTGACTTACGCTACGGTCTTACGTCAAGGGCGCTGGCCATTGCTGCTTTGGCCGATTCTCCGTTGGCATCGGCGGCAATGTATGACTCTCTGCGGACGATGTGTGAGGCTGCAGCCAGGATCACGTGGTTAGCCGATGATCCAGACATCGAAGCCCGGGCGCGGTGCATTCGGCTCGGTCAAGCCGTCGCGAACGTCGAGAACCGACGGAAGCTGCTCGACGTGCATCGCGGGTCGGGGCTGGAGCCCGCGCGGCTCCCGGAGGTGGAGCAGCAGCTCGTCGACGCCGAGCGGTGGCGAGACGCACTCCGTGCCGGTCACCCACAGCTCTGCGGCCACTGCAACGGAAACGGATTTGGTTTCGGAGTGCAGCGATGGTTGCGTGCGCGCGCGCAGCGAACGGCGGCGCCTGTAGCTGACATCAACGTCTACGCAATGTGGGTCGCCTCTTCGGCTGACGCACATCAACTTGCACCTAACCGCCATAGTACCGCGGAGGGCAACTTCCTAGACCTGTCAGTGGAGGAACGTGGCCGCGTCGTCTGCTGGGCGCTGGACCTCCTCATGTCTACTTCTCTGCCGATCACAACGATTGTGCGCCCGGCAGCGACTGCGGATGTCCTCCGCGTGGTCGCATGGTGGGAACAGACGCAGCGGCGCCTCGCGGCGTAGCTATTCCGAGACACTACGTCCTCATGCCGGGCTCTGTTCCGTTCGTCGATGACGCGGGGATCCTGCACACCGACGATAGCTGCTCTACAGCGGCCGGCTCGCTGCATCGGCGGGCGTGGCACCAGGTTGCGGGCTTCCCCCTTTGTTCGACCTGCGAAGTCCGGGATCGGCATCACACGCTTCCGCGGCGCCGGCTGATTGGACCGTGCCGTCTCTGCGGAGAAGAGCGTGTGCTGACTGAGGAGCATGTGCCGCCTTACAAGGCGTTCAACTGGGATATGGCCCGGGGCATACTGGAGCCGAATGGCTGACGGCTGGGCGGCCGGGGATCTCTTTGCCTGGCGGGTCGCACCATCAAGGCGGGGTATCTGCATACACCCTATGTGAATCGTGCAACACGGTTACCGGCACGAGGTACGGCGCGGAATACGCCAAGTGGGCTCACGTATTCCATCGAGGTTTTGCGCTCTACCCGCCCGATCCCGAAGGTGACTTGGACACAGGCCCGCGGTATTACGACGCCGAGATCGGCAACGCCGAGCTGTATCCGGGGCGGTTCATCCGACAGGTGCTCAGCTCGATGGCGACCGTCAGTGTTGGTTCGCTCACGAGGAGTGCGCCGGAGTTGCGTGAGGTGATACTGGCCGGCCGCCCAGGCAAAATGCCGGCCGACATGGGGATCTTCATGGCGCTGTTTCCTGAACGAACCCGCGGAAGAATCCTACCTCCCATGGTCGAGGTGGACCTTGCGTCACGGAAGGCGGTGGTGCTTTGTGATCTCATGCACTACCCGTTTGCGTTCGTCCTGGTATTAGCAGGCCGCGGCTACGCGCGCCTGACTGGCGCAGACATTGGGTGGATGTTGGAGGTCGATCCCGACCGGCACGCAACCGGGATGAGGCTTCGGACTCCCATCGCCCGGTGCCACACTGTGTTCCCGGGCGACTACCGGTCGCTTGGGGAGATGCGGGCAGCTGCCAGCTAGAGATTTCCCCTGACGGCAACCCTGATGTAGTCGCCAGCACGGCGTGAGCTTCTATAGTCAAGCAGCCAGGGCCTGCGGTGTGGCGAAATCGGCCTGCAGAGCCCGGTAGACGGCGTCGGAGAGGTGCCGTTTGAGGCAGCGGATGGCCTCCTTGCCGCTCTTCCCGGTGCTGATCTTGCGCGCCAGGTAGGCCTTCGCCCGGTCGTCCGAGTGCGCCTGGACGATGGCGACGAAGTGGAGCGCCCGGTTCAGGCGCCGGTTGCCGCCGCGGTTGAGCCGGTAGCGGACGACCTTCCCCGACGACGCAGGGATGGGCGCCGTGCCGTTCGCCGAGGCGAAGTGCGAGGAGGTCGGGTAGCGGCGGACGTCGCCCACCTCGGCGAGGATCCGGGCGCCCAGCAGCGGGCCGACGCCCTTGATCTCGACGACGTGGGTGCCGGTCATGCGCACCAGGGTGGCGATCTCTCGAGTGCGCGCCTTGATCTCCTGGTCGAGGCGGCGCAGCTCGGCGACGCGCCGGCGGGCGACGTCCGCACGGGCGTTGTGCTGACCGCGGAGTAGGTACGTCACACGGGTCAGCGCTGCGCCGGACACCAGCGAGCGGCACGTGCTCGTGTAGCCGGGGCAGATGACGTTGAGGTCGCAGTGCAGCCGGTTGGCGATGGCGCTCCGCCTGGTCACCAGCTCGTCGCGGTAGTCGCAGAGGACGCCCAGCTCCTCGCACATGGCGGGCTTGGCCACCGGCGGCAGCTTCTCCTCACGCGCCGTCACTCGCGCGATGGCCAGCGCGTCGAGCGGGTCGGACTTGCCCAGTCGCCTGCCGCGCCGGCGCTCACGAACGCTGAGCTTCGGCGGCACCTCGCGCACGTCGAGGCCCTCGGCGAGCAGCGCCTTGGCGAGAGCTGCGCCGTAGGTGCCCGTGCACTCGATGCCGAAGCGCTGCACGCCGCCGGTGCACGCCCAGCGCAGCAGCTGGCGGTGACCCGCCGGCGTGTTGGCGAACGTGCGCGCATGCAGTTCGCGACCGGCGACGTCGACGATGCTGGCCGCCAGGCTGTCCTTGTGACTGTCGACTCCGAGGTACACCGCTGGACTTTCCTCCGCTTCCTGTCGGACGATGTGGTCGGCGGTGCGCAAGCACGCGTTGGGTGTCACCACGCTTCTATTAGGCGACACCGCCGGCCCGGACGTCCCCGGAGGGGCACTCACAGCGAGGCCAGAACGGCAGCGTTTAGTTGAGCCACCTCTGGGGCGCCGGGCATCTTCGGCGGTGGCAACCGCCGTCGACAAGACCAGCATGCAACGCGTGCGTCTAGTCTGCAGACCGCTGAAATTCGGGCGTGAGGAGCTCCCTTTGTACGGGATGACGGGGCATCGAGGGGCATTGCCCCTACGTGATGACCGTGCACAAGGTGACCGGGATCGACGGGCCCGGCTACGCCGACTACCTGACCTGCAAGGGCGCTGCTGAGCGCTCGGGCGATTACTACCTGGGGCGCAGCGGACGCCCAAGCGAGGGTCGCGGGACGTGGCACGGCTCTGCCTGCGCGGAGCTCGACCTCACCCGTGTCGTCCGCCGACCCGACCTCATGCGCGTTTGGGCCGGCCGTGACCCGCGGAACGGCGAGATCGTCGTCCGGCGTGGCGCAACCGGCGACCATGTTGCCGGCGTCGATGCCACTTTCAGCGCGCCGAAGTCGGTGTCCGTGCTGTGGGCACTGAGTGAGCAACCGACCCGACGGGCGGTGGAAGCCGCCCACCATGAGGGGGTCCTTGCCGCCCTCCGGCACATCGAGGCGACCGTCGAGCTGGCGCGCCGGCGTGACGGCGATGCCATCGTTCACGAGCGCGTCGCGGGCATTCTCGCTGCGCGCTTCCGTCACCACACCTCGCGCCTGACCCCCGATCAGTACGAGCGTGGCGAGGCCCCCGACCCGCAGCTGCACGACCACGTCGTCATCGCCAACATGGCGCTGCGGCTGCAACCGGACAGCGATGGAAACCGCTGGGCGGCCATCGACAGCCGGCAACTCTACCGCGTCGCCGCCGAGGCCGGCGCGGTCTACCGGGCGGAGCTCGCCCTGCGCCTGCAGCGGATGGGATACGGCATCGTTCGCGACGGCCGCTACTTCGAGGTGGCGGGCATCGGTGCCGCTCTGCGCGAGCACTTCTCCTCCCGATCTGCCGAGCTCGCGGCCGCGGTCCGCGCGTTTCGGGAGGAGCACGGCCGGCCGCCGACGCCGGCAGAGCGGAAGGCGCTCACGCTCATGACCCGCATCCAGAAGTCGGTCGAGCACGCGCCCGCCTTCGAGCAGTGGCGCGGGCGCGCCGGCGACTCCGCGTTGCCGAACCCGGAATATGGGCCGCCAGCGCCGGTCGATCGCGACGCGGTGGTGGCCGAGATCGTGCAGGAACTGACCGACCCGAACAGCCCGCGGTACCTCACCAAGGATGAAGCCGTCGTTGACGTCCGGACGGTGCGGACGGCCATCGCGGAGGCGGCGCAGGGCCGCATTGGCGGCGACGACATCGCTTGGCTGATCGACGAGGTGCAGGCGGCGCCGCAGCTGCGCCGCCTCGACGACCACCACTGGACTACGCTGGCGACCGTGCAGCTGGAGCGGGAGGTGATGTTCGCGGCGCATCGTCTGGCGGAGCGATCCGTCGAGGCGCCGGAGCACGTGGTCACGGCGGCGATCCAGGGCGCGCGGGTACCGCTGTCGGCGGAGCAGACCACCGCCGTCCGGCAGCTCGTCGGTCACCAGTTCGGCATCCTCACCGCGCCGGCCGGCACCGGGAAAGGCGAGGTTCTCCGTGCCGTCGCCGAGGTGCGCCGTGAGACCGGGTACTTGGTCATCGCGCTGGCCGCCGCCGGCGAGACGGCCCAGCGATTCGGCCGCGAGGTCGGCGCCGACCAGGCGATGACCGTCGACGGGTTCCTCCGTCGCGTCCAGCAAGGTCGCGTCCACGTCACCCCGAAGACAGCCGTCCTCGTCGACGAGGCCGGGCTGCTCGAGGACTGGCGCTGGGGCGCGCTGATGCGCGCCGTCGGGGGCGCCGCGGTGACCGTCGCCGGGGATCCGCATCAGCTCTCACCCATCGAAGCGGGCGGGCTCTACCCGCTGATGACCCGCGAGATCGGCGCCACCACATTGCGAGAGAACTTCCGCGCCCGCGATGCCTGGGCCAGGGACGCCTGGAACGAGCTCCGCGAGGGCAAGGCCCTCCAGGCGGTCGCGCGGTTGGAGCGCAGGCGGCGCATCGTCATCAGCCTGACGCGGGGGCAGTCGCGCGACGCGGCGGTGGACCAGTGGGACAGGGATCGGCGCGAGGGCGCCGCGCGGGAACGGGGCATCGAGCAGTACCTCCTGCTCACGGATACCAGCAACACGGACGTCGATCTCCTCAACGCTGCGGCGCAGGACCGCCGGCTCCGTGCTGGCGAGTTGAGCGGGAGCGCGATCGAGGTTCGGGCTCCACGGGACGACGGCGGTGTGCGGCAGGAGCGGCTGTACGCGGGCGATTCCGTGTCCTTCACACGCCAGGTGTACTTCGGGCCGTGGCGCCCGCGCGTCGAGAACGGTGCCACCGGCGTCATCACGCTAATCCACGCCGACGGCGCCGCCGTCGACGTGCAACTCCCCGACCGCACGGTGACAATTCGAGGCGATGATCTGCCGGCGCTCCGCCTCGGGTACGCGCAGCACGTGTATCGCGCCCAGGGGAGGACCGTCGACCGGATCTACGGCCTGACCGGCGGCTGGCAGACCGCGCGCGAGACGAGCTACGTCGGGGTCAGCCGTGCACGTGAGGCCTCGTTCGTCTACACGGACTTCTCGTCGCTCGACATGGAGACACACGATCGCAAGGCTGCCCTGCGCGAGCTTGTGGCGCGGGCGGCCGAGAGCCGGGCGAAGGTCTCGGCGCTGGGATGGGAGCAGCACCAGGCCGAGGTGCGAGAACAGCGACGCGCGGCCGAGCTGGCCACCTGGCGTGCGGCGCGCCTCCGTGTCGCGCCCGCGCTTCGCGGGGGCGGCGCGCCGGCGGGGGACGATGAGGGAGCGCGTCGGGCCGCGCGCCAGGAGGTCGAGCGCCGCGCCGCGGCGCGCGAGCAGCCTCGCGAATGGGAGCAAGAGGGCGGCTGATCTGACCGGGTTCAGGCGCGCCCAACCAGCGAACGATTTGGTGGGTGTGAGCGCACCCCGCTTTGATGGCGGGCGGGGGCGATCGCAAGTATCTCGCGGGAGGGTGCCAACCCCGCCCGGTGGGCGCCCTGAGGTGGCGGGCGCTCCGGCTTGTCAACCCCGACCGCAGCTACGGCTGTGTCCGTCCATGAGAGGGACGCGTGCGGAGGATGTAGCGTCGAGCATGTGCCAAAGCGCCTTGCGGGTCACATGTGATCCAGATGAGCGCCATGGCGCTCCACAACACCTGCAGGGCGCCGGACCCTGCCGCCCACGTCGCCACGGTGCCCGCTCCGTTCTGCGATGCCGCCGTCGATGCGAGGAGGAATGCGACCGCACTGAGTGAGATCCATGCATAGAACCAACGGCCGCGGCCCGCGAGGTGGGCCACCCAGCCCTGCCGAGCTCCCCACAAGAGGAGCCAAGCGAAGGTGAGGCCTACAAGAGCCGCCACAATGGCTTCGAACAAGACGACTGCGATATTCGCCTCCGCCATGTAGGCGGCCACGGCGGCGATCGCTGCCGCGGCGGCAGCGAAGTATGCATAGGCCGCTGCCCTGCGCCAGCGTCCTGGCCTAGCCACGGTGACGGGCGCGACGCGCCAGCCCAGCGCCACGAGAGTCGTGAGGGCGAGGGCGTCGAATAGGTGGCCTTGGAAGAACCGGTTGATGTCCCAGATACTCCCATACCGCAGCACGATCGACCAGACTGCGGCGCCGGCGTAGAGGATCAGAGCCAGGGGTGCCGCGACGCCGGCATGGATCGTTCTCCTGCGGTCACTTGGCATGGCCGCGACACGCTTGAGTAGCCACGCCAACGCGATGAAGGCGGCCAAGCCGAAGCAGAAGATCAGGGCCACGCTCAGCGAGCGGAACGACTCTCCGACGTGGACGCGCAGGAATCCCACCGCGTTCCAGAGCTGTATCTGGCAGTAGACCACGAGGCAGATTGCAGGAGGGGTCAGGAAAGAAAGGGCCCACCATCGCGCTCTGCCCGCCGGACGCAGACAAGCCACGTGCTGCTACGCGACCACTTGCGAGGTGTACGCGAGGAGGCATTTGGTGATCCCGATCGCGAACTGTGCATCGCGATGGTCGACGTCGAACTCGCCTTCGCGAGGACCCTCCTTCGCAACATGCCGGCCCGCGTGTAGGTACTCGCCGATCGCCTTTGCCAGCGCGTTGATCCGGGCGCGCTTCAAGGTATCCGGAACACCGTCGTAGATCTGCGCAGGGAAACCGGCGAGCGTCTCCATCGCGGCTCTGCACCGGAAGAAGGCACCTGGAGCGTCACCGGAGGCAAGGCATCGGTCCGCCTCCGCCACGAGAGTGGCGGCCTTCCGCTGCTTCTGGCCGATGTCCCCCAGTGGGACGCGCACCTCCATCAGGATGTACTCCGCGATACCGGTCGGCTGCAGCACCTTGACGTACCAGTCACTTCTTGGGATCTGGAGGCGAAGGTCGTTGATCTGCACGGGTACCGTCCGGCGCTCGTGGGCCTCCATCGGAAGATGGAAACCCAGGACGGGTTTCTCGCCGGTGTGGTGCGCGGTCATCGTGCCCGAGAAGTCCAGTGCGAGTTCGACGGTATCGGGCACAGGGTGCGCGATGAGAGCTCCCATCGCGGGAGGACCAAGTGGCACGACGACCTCGATCAGTTGCTGGACCGATCCGAGGTTGGCACGGGAGACGGAACCCACGCCGAGGACACGCGGCCCCAGCTTGAGGGAGCCGTGAAGGTGGAGCTCGTCGCAGACCATGGCATCGCTCGGCGTCTTGCCCTGCAGGACGACATGCAGACGCGGGAGCTCCGGACCGGCGCCGTATGCACGCTCAGCCTCGATGGTGAAGAAGGTGAACGCGCCAATGGAGATGGATTCCGAGAATCCCATCCGCATATGCCTCCGTGGTGTTGGGGTCGATTAGAACGGAATGGCGTCGCCCTCGACGCAGCAGGTGTCGAAGTCGTACGGCACCTTCGAGGCGCGCGTCCAGACGTCCGGGCTGTACTCGACATTGATCAGCCGCCCAATGGGAACGGCGGCGACAACGGTGGCGCCGTGCAATGCCAGCACCGATGCGGCGCTCTGCAGCCGGGCCCCTGACGTCATCGTGTCGTCCACGAGCAGGATCCGCCGGCCGCTGACGTCGGCGGTAACGGTGAACCGCCGGTCACTCGCCTCGCGATCGGCGAACTGCTCGTCCGAGGCGCGCAGGGGCGCGAGCAGGAGCGGTGCGCTGTTGCGCAGCATCGACAACGTCTGATGCAGCGGATGGATGTCGCCTGGCGTCGTGCGCGTCGAGGGGACGACCACAATGGCGTCCCAGCTTCCGACGTCGCCGGCGATGCACGCGCCGTGCTGAGCGACGAAGCGCCCGAAGAGCGCCGCTAGTTGTACACGAAACGTCTGCTGCAGCTGACCGCGTGGTTCCCACGGAGGAGGCGGCCGCTTGTAGTACACGAGCGAGTGGTAGAGCTGCTCTCCCTTGGCGGTCAGGGAAATCGGCACAATGCGGCGAATCGGATGGCGCACGGCACCCATCGTCGTCGCGCAGCTGCGGCACGTTGCGAAGCCGGGGTTCGGTTGCGCATGGCAGATCATGCAGACGCCCGGTCCCGCGGGCGGGACGGTCCGGTACGTGGACCGAAGACGATCGGTGATCTCGTAGACGGTCGCCACGGTGGCGCCGTCAGACGAGCGAGAGCTGCTGTGCCGGCGTCTGCATCGCCGTCAGCGCGGCGACGATGTCATCCACGGTCCGGACCACACGGGCACCGCGCCGCTCCGCGTAGTCCTGCGCCCAGGCCTGCTTGGTGACGAGCGAGTCGAGGAGGAACACGGGCTTGCCGTGATCGAGGGCCAGCCGCGCCTGCATCTTCGCGCCGCTCGTGGCGCTGGCCTCGACCACCACCGTTCCCGTCGACATCCCGCTCATGACCACGTTGCGCATCGGGAAGGAGAACTTCGTGGGCGGCGCGGTCGGCCGGAACTGCGACACCAGCGCGCCGCGCTCCAGGATGCGCTCGGCGAGCTCTCGGTTCTCCGCCGGGTAGATCGGGGACTCGATGCCGGTCCCGAGCACGGCGATGGTGCGACCACCGGCCGCGAGGGCCGCCTCGTGCGCCGCGGTGTCGATGCCGCGTGCCAGCCCCGAGACCACGGTCACCCCGTGGCGGGCCAGCTCGGTGGCCAGGTGGGCGGCGCGCTCCAGTCCCTCGTCCGACGCCTGACGCGTTCCCACCACGGCAATCGCGCGGGAGTCCTCCGGCTGCAGCGCCCCGCGGATGTAGAGGGCCGGCGGCAGGTTGTAGATGAACCGCAGGTTGACCGGGTAGCCCTCGTCGAGGACGGTCACGACGGTGATGCCCGCCTCTGCGAGACGTCGCAGCTCCACCTCCTTCTCGTCGAGGGCGCCGTCGGGCACGCGACTGGCCAGCTCCTCGGCCAGCGCGATGTCGAACGTCTCCAGGCCCGTCCATGCGGCTGGATCGAGCAGCCGCCGAGCACCGCCCGCCTCGAGGATCAGGGTCGCCGTGCGGTGCCAGTCGCGCGGGCTGGCATCGACCAGGGCGAGCACGGCCGCACGCTCCTCCTCGCGTCGCGCTGGGGCGACCATCAGACCGAACATCTGTGCGATTGTAGGGTCGACCAGGCCCGGCGGTCCAGAGGGCAGGGGTGTGCAGGGGTGTTCCTGAGTGCGCTCCCGAGTCCCTGGGCGCCGCGGCGTGCAGCCATCGCGGCCATGGTATCCGCCCGTCCGCGCAGTGACCGATCCTCGGTACCCGTGCTGGAGGCTGGGCCACCTCTCCGCCTCGGCGAACGAGTAGGCGGACCCCTGAGCCACGACGAGGTGGTCGAGGAGCGGGACGCCGAGGAGGTCCGCAGCGCGGCGGAGGCGCTCGGCGAGACGGCGGTCGGCGGCGGTCGGGGTGGGATCGGGGTAGACGTGGGAGTGGGCGACGATGACGGCGGACGCTCCGGCTCGGAGCGCCGGGCCGAAGACGTCCGCTGGCGCCACGTCGACCCGGTCGACCGAGCCGATTCCCACGATGCCGATGCCCATCCGGCGCCAGCCCCCGTCGAGCAGCAGGACTGCTGCCGTCTCCACCCGGCTGCGGTGGAGATCGCTCAGGAGGATCAGCGCGTCGCGCGCGCTGCGCAGCCCGGGAAGCTCGCTGCTGTGCCGCTCGGCGAGCTCGTCGACGGCGCACACCGCGACGGCCCAGCGGTATGGGATCGCGTAGCGCGCCGCGAGGCCGTGGGGGCCGAGGGCCTGCCGTGTCCAACGGGGGAGCGCACCAACCGCTGTCAGCATGCGCTGCACGCTCATCGTGGTCCGGCGGACGCCGAGGACTGCGGCGAGCAGCTCGGCGGTGGTCAGCTCCTCGCTCATGGCTCGCTTGTGTGCCGCGACGGCCGGCTGTCCACGGTTGGGTGTGGGAGCACCACGCCGGGGGCGCGGCGCTCCCACGCTCCGTCGAGGGTGCCCCGCGCTCAGGGCTGGCGCCCGGACAGCACGGTCACGCCGGAGTGGGGCGGCAGGCCGTCGATGAGCTCGCGGTACGCCGCGCCCAGCTGCCGCAGGCCGCGGACCGGGACGGTCGTGCGAAGGGCGAGGTCGTACCGGTCACCAATCTCCACGAGGATCTCGCTGGCCTCGCGCCAGGTCGGCACCGACCAGCCTGCGAACACAACCCGCCGGTGCGCCGCAAACGGCACAGGACCGAGGTCGACGGCCCCCGGGACCAGGATGGCGGCGTCCTCCCCGGCGAGGTCGAGCCGCCGCTGGATGTCCGCGCCCCACCCGAAGAGCAGGGCGACGGCGCGAAGGGCGTCCGGGTCCGGTCCGGACAGGTCGCCCGGGTGGTCGTTGAGCGCAGAGCGCAGCGCGTCGGCGTGCTCGAATTCCGGTGTCGTCCGGACGATCACGGCAGCGTAGCCCGCGACGAGCTCGTCGTCGATGCGCTCGACGAGGTCGTCGGCCACGCGGTGCCGCGCTTCCCTCGCCCTGAGGATCGGGGGGATGCTGCACAGGTCCGGCCGGCCACCGCGCGCGAGGAGGAGGACCTGAGGTCGCTGCGCGTAGAGACGCACCGTATCCCGCGCCTCATCGAGCGTGACGCCCTGGCTTGCGCATCGCACCGCGACCACACGGAAGCCGCGCAGGTGCGCCCCGCTCTGAACTGCTCGCCTGGAGCATGCCGCCGCCACGGCACTGACGGTCTTGCGAATCAGGTCGGTACGCGCGTCGTCGGCGTCGTCCTGGGGCGGTCGCGGGACGTCCGGCCTTGGCGCGACGTGCTGCAGCGCGTCGTGGTCGACTACGGCACTCGTGGAGGAAGGCATGACAGGTCACTCCGCTGGATCAAACGGGGAGGTCGCGCCTCGGCGCGGATGCGACGAGGCGACAGGAAAGGAGCGCCCGCCGTCCGCCGCGGGCGCTCCCTTGCGACGCTGCTACGCGACCGCTGCTGCGGCGAACCCGGCGAGGCTGATGTCGGGCGACGCCTCGCGCGACAGGTCGCCTCGCAGATCGCGATAGGCGGCGCCGAGCTCCTCGAAGCGGACGGGTGTCGTCCGGTGCATGTGGAGTCCGTGCCACCGCGCGATCTCGTGCAGCATGGCGGTCGTCTCCAGCCACTCGCTGCGGGAGTGCTGCTCGACCACGATGCGGGCATGCTGCGGCGACCGCGCCAGGCCCACGCTGGTCGCGGGTAGCAAAACCTCCGCCACGTGCGCCGCCTCGCGCAGCTGCCGGGTCGCATCGCGGCCGCCGCGCGTGAAGACCGCCACAGCGGACGGCCGGTCGCTGTTCAGAGGACACGGCACGACAGTTGGGCGCTGCACCGCTCCACCGGACAGCGCGCGGTGGAGTGCACCGACGTAGGCCGCTCCGCGCGGCCGCCAGCCCAACGCCGCCTCCCGTCCGCTGCGCGCTTCACTCCGCGCCGCGCGCCACAGCGTGTCGGCGACGTTGCACAGCGACGCCACCGTCTGCCGCATGCTCGCGGGGCCGAACAGTTCGTCCAGCTCGGCGCTGGTCGCGGAGAAGGCCTGCCGGAGCGTCCTCGTCGCCGTGTCGACCGTCTCGTCGAGCTCGTGCAGGGCCACGTGCGCGTCGCCGCAGCGGGCGCCGAGCAGGCGGAACACGCGCATGTCGGCCGGCGTCGGCGCGTCGGCGTGGCGCGCGACCGCGATCGTGGTCGCGACGACCTCGCGCGTGACGTCGACGAGGGTCGGGTCGAGGTGCCAGCCGCGGACATCCGGGCTCGTGGCCGCCGCGACGAGGTTGGGTGCATCCTCCTCGACCAGGTCGAGGATCGCGCTCCTCGCCGTGACCAGCGCAGGGTGCTCGCGGTCCGCCGGGTGCGGCGGACGAATCGGTGCCACGCTCGCCGGCGCGGCAGCAGTCGGATGGGTAGAGTCGCCCATGGCCGGTGCCTCCAGTTCAGGTATCGGCTTGGCCCCGAGGAGGTCTCAACTCCGAGGGGCCTCTTCTTTGTTCCTGAGGAACAGATGTACCGTACCACCACACAGTTGTGGTGGTCAACCGCCCGGCAGGACAGGCGCCCCGATGCATTCACATCAGCTCGTCGGGCGCTCTGGAACCCGGACGACGGGTGTGCCATAGTGGCGTCACCGCGAAGGCGGGAGTGCACCAACGCGGGGCATGAGGAAGGAGTGGAGATGGGAGAGGTCCGCGCCGCCGAACACCGGCCTGCGCGCGCACGGCGGTGCCGGTCTCGAGGCGCGGCACCCGCTGGCTTCCGCCGCTCATCTCTAACTCGGTGTACGGGATCGGGCCTGAGCGTGGGCCATCCGTCAGCGACGGACCAACCACACACGTCTAGGTCAAATGCAGACCGGTGCACAGTGGGAGGCATGGAATGAGCACGACACCCGCACCCTGGACATCCGGAGCATCCGGCGAGTCGCCGCCGGTGGCACCGGCCCGCGACGAGCTGCTCGACCAGCTCAAGGCGAGGGCCGGACAGGCCAGCACTGCCGTGGCCACCAAGGAGAAGCGCTTCGTCGGAGGCATCATCGACTACGCGCTGATCAACGCCGTCTCCTTCGGCATCTACAAGTTCATGCTCGCCAACGCCAGCGTCCTCGACCCGTCCCCGTCCGCGACCGCGCTGCGCACGGCTGTCGTGTTCGCGACGCTCATCGGCGCCGCCTACTTCATCGGGTCGTGGATGCTCTTCGGCGCCACGCTCGGCATGCGGATCGCCGGCATCCACGTCGCCGACGCCACCAGCGGCGCACCGCTGAACGGCGGACAGGCCTTCCGCCGCTTCTTGGTGCTGTGGTTCATCGGCCCGCTCGCATTCCTCGTGATGCTGCTGCGGCGCGATGCCAAGCGTCAGGCCTGGTACGACCTGGCGGGCAACACCGTCGTCGTGCAGTGAAGACGAGCGGCGGGCGCTGCACAAGCGGCGCCCGCCGCCATGTCTTCTGTCAGGTCGTCCGGCGCGCGAAGACGCCCAGCCTGTCGAGAACCCGGTCGCCGCGAGTGCGCCCGCGCGGTGCACAGAGCCGGTAGCGGAACACCCGCATGTCGAGCAACCGGTCGGCGGGGAGGATGGGCAGCGACGAGGGCGGCGCCGCGGCGGCCTGCCCCGCGCGGCTCACCGGCACGAGCGGAGCTGTCAGCACGAGCAAGAGGACGCGCGCCACGCCGCGCAGCACCGACGGATGCACCAGGTCGTCCCGGGTGAGGTGCACCACGTAGAGGCCGAGGACCGCCATCCCCGGCGTTCGTCCGTAGAGGCGCCAGAGCACCGGAAAGAGAAGCCACGCCAGGCTGGGCACGACAACACTGGCGACTCCGGGCAGGACGTGGACCGCGGCGCTGATGGCGAGGACCAGCGTGGTGTCGAGGAGCAGCGCTCGGACCTGCACAGCGATGGCGGCCAGCTGGATGCTCCCGGGTGTCCACAAGATCCCCGCGAGGCTGGCCGGGCCGCCTTCGTCGATGAGCATGGCGATGGCGTCCTGCCGGATGGCCTCCATGACCTCCGGCGAAACCTCGGTGATGGGTGGCTGCATCACCAGTCTCCCGAGCCGTTCGGATCGGGCGGCAGGTCCCAGCGCGCGTGGTCGAGCAGCGTGTATCCCTGGTTCAGCTCGTGCGTCGCCTTCTCATTGTCGGCGGAGTCGTGGGTGCTGAGGTAGCGCAGATCGTCGTCGCACCCCGCCTGCAACGTGGTGAGGGCATGCAGTAGGTCGTCGTGCGCGGGCTGGAGCTCACCGTCGACCGGCATGGCCTGCAGCGCGGACACCATGGGACCCAGCTGTCCCTGCATGCCGGTGAGCGCCGAGCGGCACGCCGACACGTCCGTGATGACGTACTCGCACTGGAAGAGGCCGTCCAGATCACCGTTGAGCACGTGTGCGTCATGCTCGACCGCCGAGCGCAGCTGAGCGAGTCGCGGATCAGCGGTCGGCGCCGGCGTCGATGTCGTGATGTCGAGGGGCACCGCCGTGGGGTGAGCCGCTGCGGCCTGTGCGGACGCTGGCGGAGCGGGGAAGTCGGAGAGGTCGCCGCAGCCCGCGACGAACAGGGCGGCAGCGCCGCTCGCGATGGTCAGTGGAATGAGGTGTGTGGGCACCGGAAGCCCTCCTTGGTGTCAGCCGTTCGGCGTTGCCACGGCTGCGCTGTCGACGACATCGGCCGGCGGAGTGATGAGGTCGGCCGTGTTGAAGGAGTCGAAGTCGATGGCCTGGTGTCCGGGGCTCCCCTGCTCGGGGGTCGCCGGCGTGTCCGACGTGGGACTGGTCGGCGCCTGGCACTCCGTGCGCGAGCTCGGCGCCCCATCGGTCTCCATATGGACCGCGTAGGGCGGTCCGTCGACCGCGACGTCGAGCGTGAACGACCGCGTGTCGGGCGCCGTGGCCGTGGAGACGATCCGCACAGAGGCGATGCCGTCGACCGTGCGGACACCGTCCCTGGTCAGAGCACCGTGGTCACCGGTCAGGCAGTCGACGATGTGGGCGGGACTCACCGTCGCGGCGAGCGTTCCCGTGTATCCGTTGGCACGCATGCCGAACCAGTGATCACCGACGGTCGCCTTCAGCGCGTCGGGAACAACTGCCGGGCCCTTGACGAAGAGGTCGCCGTGCCAGATCACGACGCTGTCCGTCTCGCCTCCCATCGTCCATGTCTCGATCGCCGAGCCCACGTGGTCGACGCGAAGGTCGATGACGACAGGGCTGCCGTCGCTCGCGGTCCCGCGCTCGACGAGGTGGTAGCTGTGCAGATGCGCCATCGCGTCCGTCATGTCGAGCAGGACCGCGTCGGCCGGTTTGGTCACCTCGGGCGGCTGGTTCTGTCCGGCGGTCCCCCCGCGCAGTCCGTGGGCCAGGAACAGCGGCGCCGCCAGCGCGATGGCCACCGCCACGCCAACCGCCAGCGCGAGCGGCACAGCAGCCCGTGGCCGACGTTCGTCGGTGACCAGTGGCCGGCGTCGTGCGTGCGTCGCCGACATCTCGGCGAAGGCCTGGTGGGCGATCTCGCGCAGCTGACGGTCGAAGTCGTCGGTGTCGATCATTGCTGTGGCTCCTGCAGGGATGCGAGACGGTGCGAACCGGGCTCGATGCCGAGCCGGGCCTTGATGCGCGTGCGGGCACGGCGCAGCTGCGTTTCGACGGTGCGCACGGCCATGCCGGTCTGCTCCGACACCTGCCGTGCGGATTGGTCCTCGACGTAGGTCAGCACGACGCAAGCGCGCATGCGCGGTGGCATCGCCCCGATGGTCCTGGCGAAGTCCACCGTCATGTGGCTCCACGGGTCGGCGTCGTGGGGCTCCTCGTACAGCCGCATGAGGCGCTTCGCCTCGCGCAGCGCCGCGCGGTGCCGCTTCGAGGCCAGATGCGTCACGGCGGTGCGCAGCCACGGCCACGAGGGCTCACGGAGGTAGGCCGGGTCGGCGATGAGGCGCTGGAGCAGGTCGGTGAACACCTCGTGCGCCAGGTCCTCGGCCGCCGACGCGTTGCCGGTGAGCAGGCGCGCGAAGGCTGTGAGCCGGTCGATGTGCGCCTCGTAGACCTGCGTCAGCCGCGCCTGGGCGTCGAGGACCACGCCGCCGGAGGCGGCACGCGAGAACGCGGGTGCTGCAGAAGAGGTCATCTCGCCGGGTGATGCCCCGCGACGGATGCCGACCCCGTACTCCTGGGGATTCGCTGGCGGTGGCGACGGATCGGTCCCGCCGCGGTGGGCCGCGCTGCGTGGCGACCGCGCAGCGTTCCGGATTGCCGGTCTCATTCCCGGGCCCCTCCTGGAGGTGGGCAGTGACCACCTCCAGATGCAGAAGGGGCGGGACTCTTACGGTCATCCGCCGATTGACGCGTTTATGGTGGAAGTTGATCCTGCCTCATTGGGAAGGATCGGCAATGAGGTTCTAAGCCGCACCGCCCAAAGGAGCCGGCCAGCCGAACGGTCGGTAGGCCGCTCTTGGCGGCCGGTGGCCGCCCGAAGCTGCAGAGTCTGACCGGCGGTCAGGTCGCATCTCCTCCCACGGCGCCTGACTGCCTGAGATCATTGGCCGGTGAGTGACCTCGGCCAGCCGCTGACGGCTACGGTGGATGCCACCATCGTGGTTCTGGCCGCCGACGCTGCACAGGGCCGCCTAGCCGTGTGCGCGGGGGCCGGTATTAGCATTCCACTTGGCCTTCCCAGCGGCTCCGACTTGGGTCGACTCCTTCACGAGCGCTTCAGGCAAGTAACTGGCTACGCGTGCACCGTCCCAGACGACCTACTCGCAGTCGCGGACGCCGCGGCCCAATTACCAGATGGCCTAGCGGCGGTCCAACATACCGTCTTGGACGTGGCGCCCTTCGATGAGGCGCGGCCAGCGCTTGCTCATCACTTGCTCGCACTCTTGGTAGCCGAAGGAGCCATACGGCTGCTGCTAACCAACTGGGATAACTGTGTCGAGCGGGCTCGCCGCGCCTACGAACATATCCCAACCGCTCGAACCGAGTCTGAGGCAGAGGGCCTTCGTGGTCAGTTTGTGGTCAAGCTGCACGGTTGCTGCACCTGGGCCGACACACTGCTCATCACGTCGGCGCAGCTCAGCGACCCTCCCCTTTGGGCAAAGGCCTACTTTGAAGCAGAACTGGCTCGATCGAGCATGGTGTTCGTCGGTATAGGCAACGTTGCCGACTACGCACAGCGCCGGATCAGCGAGCTGGTGGCCCTGGTTGGTGCGAACCGAGTGCGCATCGTGTCACCCAACATTGCAACCGACTGGGACCGTAGTCAGTGGTCGGCGCTCCTGCCGGCGCTGCCGACCTCGCGACGAGTCGAAAAGCCGGCGGATACGTTCCTCGATGAGCTTGCTCGTCGCTGGGTCATGGTGCTGATAGATGAACTTCACGCGATACAGCGCGCAAATGCGCTCTGCGCGGCCGATATTGTAGCGGCGGCTTTTTGCACATTCACGGCGCTACAGGCGCTCAAATGGCTCCGAGGTGCCACATCAGGATGGCCTATCGGCCGCAGCGTGGTCAGGGCTCCTGCGGCTCTGTCAACCCTGGAAGCTATCGGCCTGCTCGCACGCGAAGCAGCCGGAGCGGGCGAGCCCATGGTGCGGTTTGTTCCAGCCTCTGCTGTCCAGATCCACGAGAGGATCGTACATGTCGTCATTGTCCCGGATCGCCGCACATCAACGGACATCTCTCGTGTTGTAACTGAGCGCGCCCAGGAGATCGTGCATCGTACAGGTCTGCTCGAGGAGTTGTCGTTTCTCATCGCGGCAGATTCGGTTAGGGGCCCCAAGCCAGCGCGGCTCCCAGCAGCGGATCTTGTGGACCCGTACGCGCCGATTGATCAGCTTGTGGGCGCCGCGACTCAGGTCTCGATCGCCATCACCTATGTTGATGATGTTTTGAGGGCGGCGTGATAGTCATGCATCCGGATCGGTCCCTCCTTGCTGTTGCCCGAAGGGTTCTATCGGCAAACGGTTTTCGCACGGCAGAGGCCAACCTCACCGGCTTGGAGGACGTCCCCTGGCTACTTGCCGAGAATGAGTACTTCATCCTCGCTGTCGTCGCTGGCCTTTCCCTTGACGACCTATTGGGGGTGGAGGGCTTTGTTTCCGCAGATATTGAGGGCCGTGTTGGGGGTGCACCTGAGCTGGGCGCGAAGCGCTGGGACACCTACGTCGTGCTGCTCACCAGCGCTGAGGCTGAGCGCGGTCGTCCGGAGGTCCTCAGCCTTGAGTACAACACGCGATCCGTCAGGCGTCTTGTGCTGTTGGGAGCCGCCCCGTACGAAGAGGCGGTAACCACGGCACTGCGAGCATTCCTTCCCCTGCCACCTCCGCGGCCAGAGAAACTCGCATCGGCGTATGATCTCTTGATTGATCAGTTGGTCGTGAACGGCGTTCGGGAAGACTTCGCGAGAGCCGCCGTCGCAGCACACCGGTCGGCGGAGCCTTCCGATGGCCGATGAGGCGGTCACCTTCCAATGGCTCTCCATCGAGAACTTTCGTGGTTTTCGGCGGGAACAGCGTATCGACTTAGCTGGCTCGGCGGTCATCGTATGCGGCCCGAACGGGACCGGGAAGACAAGTCTCTTCGACGCTATTCAGTGGCTCTTGACAGGCTCACTGACACGGCTGGCGAAGCTCGCTAGTCGGCGCGCCGGAGGCTACGTCGCTAATCGATTCGCGGGCCGTGCGGCCGTCGCTCGCGTGAGCGCCAGCCTAGGGGTCCGCGGAAGGTCAGTGACGATAACCCGTACGGGTGATCATCGGAGCTCCCTGTTGACATGGACGTCCGCTCAAGGCTCGGTAACCGGCAGCGAAGCTGAAGAGGCTCTCCGCACCGCGTTGCTCGGGGATGCAGACATGGTGCTGAGGGACGCTATGCTGACATCTGGCATTCTTCAACAGGATGTCGTCCGTGCGGTCTTGGAGGATGAGCCGAAGGACCGCTACCGACATATGGCCGCGCTCCTCGGGCTGGAGGACGTCACTGGATTCGAGGCGGGGGCGAAGCGCGACGCTGAGGAGCTCGGTCGCCTTGCAAGGAGCGAACGTGAGCGCCTGGAGGGAGCGGAAGCAGAACTGCGACGTGCACTGGCAGAAGTCGATCGTCTGCAAATGAGGCTCGCAGTTCAGCCCGATATCGCAGCCGTACGAGGTGAACTGCTGGCCGAGATCACCCGGACTGCCCCACACCTCGCGGTGTCGGCTTTGCCGGACAGCTCAACCGACGCAATCCTGTTAGCGCAGACGGCGCGGCGCTGGAGGGCCACGGCTGACCAACTCCTGGTTGAGGATGCACGACTGAGGGGCGCGGAAGCCAGTTTGTCGGAGGTCTCTGCCGACGACGTCGGCAAGCTACGCGAGCGGGAGAACGCGGCACAGACCGCTGCCGCGGAAGCGCTGGCAAGCCTCCAGGAAGCCCGGCAAACGCTGCGGGAAGCTGAGCACCGCGCGAGCGACCTCGCCGACCTTGCCGCGAAGGCCCTGCCTCTACTGGCCGATCACTGCCCTGTGTGCTCGCAACCTATCAACGTGGCGGCTGTCCAAGAGCGGCTGCGGCGATTGATGGGCGCAAGTGGTGAAGACCTTACGCGGCTGGCAGAAGTGGTCCGCATAGATGAGATACGCCTCCAGGGAAGGGATGAAGAGCTTGGTCGGATCGTCTCGGAGCGGCAACGTCTGGAGGCGTTGCTGCATGAGCGAGAGGTTCTCGTGTCGGCGCGGCAAAGATGGCGAGAGGAATGCTCCGCATCGGCAGTGGCGGGCATTGCTCTTCAGGCGGACGTGTTGCGCAGAATTCAAGAAGGAGATGTCGAGAGCCTGGACGCGACTAGAAGCTCAGTCGATCGCTTGGCAAGTGTCGCAGACCGCCTGACAGGTGCCTTGAGTGCGACCGCGCTTGGCGACGAACTCGCCCGCCGGCGCGCTGAAGTCGCCACACTGACCCAGGAGGTGGCTAGCATTCGCGAGCGGGCGGCGGCCACAAGTCAGCGGGCGGAGAGCGCGAGAACCCTGGCCGCAGCGGCTACGCGTGCGATCACAGCCGTGACGAAGGAGCGCTTTTCCACGCTGCTGCCTTTGCTCAATGACATCTTCGGGAGGCTCGCCCCCCATCCGGCCTTCACCCGCATGGGATTTGAGATGGACGTCTCGTACCGAAGTGGAGTGGCAGATGCCTACGTCGCAGACCCGGAGAGCGGGGTCACGGGCGATCCACTGCTACTCTTCTCGAGTTCGCAGGCCAATGTAGCGGCGCTTACGTACTTCTTGGCGATGAGCTGGGCTGTAGAGAGGGAGGGTTTGCCGTTTGTTCTCCTCGATGATCCCCTGCAATCAATGGATGATGTCAACGCCTTGGGGTTCGCCGACCTGTGCCGGCACATTAGGTCGCGCCGCCAGTTAGTCCTCTCAACACACGAGCAGCGGCTTGCCGGACTTCTCCAACGCAAGCTCTCGCCGCGGTCCGATGGTCTACGGACCATCCTTGTTATGTTCACTGGATGGGACCGAACTGGGCCAACAATCGAGCAACATGACGTTGGTCGCGCTGAGGTCTCTTTTCTCCTTGAAGCTGTGTGAAACGGCACAACCCAGGGCGGCGTTGTTGTTTCCCGTGGACGAAGGCTCACACCTCTGGGTCCGATGCGGGTTGCTAGAGCAATCTGGGGGCGGAAGTTGGCGCGCGGCGCTGCGCAGTTGAGTGGATAGCGGGGCCGTTCTTATCGGTTTGGGGGAGCGCGTCATCGTCAGAGGCCGTCAATCCGGACCTGGACCGGTGCGGCGAGCAGCTGCACGAAGGCATCGGGACCGGCACGGAAGGTCAAGGACACACTGCCGACTTGCAGGGTCGTCGCTCCCGGGTCGGGGCCGTCGCTGGCTGTCACGGAACCGGCGGGCTGCGCGAGGACGCGGTCGGCCAGCGACGCCCGCGTGACGTAGGGCGACAGGATGGCGCTGAGGGTCGACGCCGCGGAGCGCTGCCCGGCACCGGTGAGTGGGAACCAGTTGTCGCCGAGCGCGTCCGCCTGCTGTGAGCTGATATCGAAGAACTGCAGCGCGTCTTCCGGCGCACCGGCGATCCCCATGTTGCCGACCGTGTTGATGTGCCGGACCGAGAGCACCCCGCTCACCCGGCGGATGTCGAACGGGCCGATGTAGCCGTCAGAAGCACGGTACGTCCCGGTGAAGTCGCCGTTGGGCTGCACCTGCAGGTCGAACTGCTGCGGGCTCGCCGGCGTGGCGGTCGTCGGATCGGCGCTGGAGCCGTAGGTGACGTGGTAGCCGTGCGCTCCGCGCACTAGCTGTTGTGCGTCCGCCCACGTCGGCGGTGGTGTCGGCGTCGGTGTCGGCTCCGCCGTCGGGAGGGCTGTCGGAACGTCCGGCGTCGGCAGGAGGTCCGCGGCGGGGCTCAGTGACGGCGCCGGCCGCTGGGCGACGGGGAGCGCCGACGAGTGCGGGGCGTTGTGGAGCAGCACGAGCCCGCCGATGCCACCGAAGAGGAGCAGCGCCGCCCCGCCCGCGACGACGGCGGGCGTCCGCAGCGCCTGCCGCAGCCCGAGACGGGTGGCCGCCGGCGCAGGGCGTGGCGGTCCGAGTCGCGGACGCCAGCCGCCGGCGAGCGATGCCGGGAGGGGGAGCAGCGCGATCCCGCCGAGCAGCTCCAGCGGGCTGGTGAGCGCCCGTCCCCGGGCGCTGCAGACCGCGCAGTGGCGCATGTGATGCTCGACGCTGCGGCGCTGCCAGGGCGTCAGCTGCTCGACGCCCGCAGGGACCATCGTCGCCAGGCGCGCGCAGTGGGTGCGACTGCGCGCCACCAGCAGCACCCGGATCGCGTGCCCGAGGGCCGTCTTGGCGCGGTGCACGACGACGTGCGCGTGGGCGACCGCGATTCCGAGCGCCTGCGCCACCTCCGCCATGGAGAGGTTGTGCCGCACGGCGAGGTCGAGGGCGGTGCGCTGCCGGGTCTCCATGCTCGCCATCGCCGACGCGATGAGCTCCTCGTCGCTGTGCTCCATCGCGGTCCGCTCGGGTCCGTCGCCGTCCGCGGGCACCGTCTCGCGCACCTCGCCGTGGCGGGCGTCGCGGTCGCGGAGCAGGTGCTCCTTCGCCAGGTTGATCGCGATCCGGTAGAGCCAGGCGCGGACGTGCGCGGGCTCGCGCAGGGTGGCGCGCTGCTCCAGCGCGCGCAGGAAGGCCTCCTGGGTGAGGTCCTCGGCGACGGCCGGGTTGCGGACCAGCTGGGCGATGGCGTCGTGCAGGCGGGTCCGGTAGCGGACGAAGAGCTCCTCGACGGCGTCGGCGCCCCCGGCGCGGAGCGCGGCGCCGAGCTCGGCGTCGCCGGCGGCACTCAGGACCGCCATGGCCTGCACATCCCGGCCCCCGCCCGGCCTCCCTCTCCGTCACAGCTCCTTCCTCCGGCCGCCGCTCTGGATGGTGCGCCTCCGAACCGCCGGGCGCAAGAGCACGCACCGGTCCGGGGCGGTGTACGGGCTGGCGCCGTGCCGTGCGGCATTTCCTGGCGATCGCGGCCCTGACCCGCCGCGGACGCGCCGGTCGCAGACAAGGAGAAGCGCAATGAGCAGGAACCGAACCCGCGGGTGGGCGTCCGACACGGAGCTCACCGATCCCGTCCTCGCCGCGGGGCGCGGCGAGATCGTCCCGGTCCGGCGCCCGCACGACCGCCGCGGCCCGAACGGGACCCTGCGACTGGGGGTGCGCCTGGAAAGGCCGCGCTACCACCGCGGCCGCCGTCGGCACTGAGGAGGACGACCCGTGGCAGATGACCGAGATGCCTCGCAGACGCCGACGGCCGCCACGGCGCCGGCACCGACCTCCCAGCCGGTCGCCCTGGTGGAGGCGCCGCCGATCCGGCACCCGAGGCGGACGCCGGATGCCGGTCGACGCCGACGCGGCGACGGGTCGTCCCGCGACCGCGGGCGACGCCCCGGACGGCCGAGGCGGCAGGGCATGCGGCTGGAGGGCCGGACGACGACGTCGTACACGCTGCGGGACGACGAGCGCCGGACCATCCGCTACCTTCGCCTCGTCGTGGGACAGGCACACATCCCCGACGAGGCGACCGTTGCGGTCGATGTCGACCGCATCACCATCGAGTGGGACGACTGACTGCACCGGCGGGAGGTCCGCGACGCGGCCTCCCGCTCCGTCCCGCCCACGAAGGGTCTTTCCTGATGCATGAGCGGACTACACCTGCTGCGCAAGAGGGCGGCAGCCAATGGGTGGCGTGGAACCTCGACGCCCTCGACGGCGAAGCATTGCGCACCGCGTACCGCGACGTCGCCTCGTTCGTCGACTGGCTCCGCGCCTGCGACATCGAGGTGCCGGCGTGCTGGTACACGCATGCCTGGGTCGTGTGGCGTCTCGCGGCGCTGTCGGCGTGGCTGGAGGTGGCCTACATCGCCGAGACCAATCCGCGCGAGGCGGTCGACTGGTGGCTCGTCGGCCTCGAGCCGCTGCGGCGTGACTGGGCAGACCTCCAGGCGCATCGCGGGCGGCACGTTCCGCACGACGCGCCGCTCGATGATCCTGCGCCAGTGCCGTCCCTCGACGACGTCGTCGATGTGCTCGTCGCCGGCCGCCCGACGGAGGGGCCTCCATGAGAGCCGTGGCGGAGCGCAAGCACATCCATGCCGCGCGGGCCTGGGTTGTCGAGCACGCCGGGAACCTCTGGTGGGCGCTGTCGCCAGAGCGGCGCGAGGCGCTGTCCCGGCGCAGAGGGCGGCTGCTCTGGAAGGTCGGCCTCGTCGCCTGCGTCGTCGAGCCGCTGCTACTCGTCGCGGTCGCGATCGCGGCGTACGCGACGCAGCGCACGCCGCGCCGTCCCGGACGCGCGGCACTTCTCCTCATCGCTGTCGCGCTTCCGACACTCTGGATTCGCAACGCGCTGAGCGATCTCGGCCTGCTCGACGGCGACGAGGGAACGATCCTGGTCGCAACCGTGATCGGTGTCGCCATCATCGTCGCCGGGAGCGCGGTCGCGCGACGGTCGGGAGAGGCCTCGCAGCTGCGCCCTCTGTTGCCCTGGGTCCGCCGGGGCCTCGATCCGGTGGCCTACGGCATTCCGCGCCACCGCGTCCTGCTCGGCTCGTCGGGGCGTGCGTGGATCGCCGCGCCGCCGCAGGTGGGAGCGCTCGTCATCGGGCCACCGCGGAGCGGCAAGACGAGCGGCGTCATCATCCCCAACGTCGTCGCCTGGACGGGCCCCTGTGTCGTGACGTCGACGCGCCGCGACGTCCTCGACGCGTGCTCGCCCGTTCGGGCGCAGCGCGGCGCCGTGTGGTGCTTCGATCCCATCGGCGCCGTGATGTCGAGCGTCCCTCCCTCGGTGCGGCGGCTCGACTGGTCTCCTGTTGGCGGGGCCGCGTCGATGGACACCGCGCTGGCGCGCGCACGCGCTCTGCTGGCGGGTGCCGTTGAGGGGACGGAGGGGCGCGACCACTGGCGTGCGCGCGGAACGCAGCTGCTCGGGGCACTGCTGCACGCCGCGGCGACCGCTCAACTGCCGATGTCCGCCGTCGTCGAATGGGTGCACGCCGGCCGTCTCGACGCCGCGACGCACGTCCTCGACGACCGCGGCGATCGCCGAGCGGCGGCGGTCATCCGCGGTCTCGCCCAGACGCCGGACCGCGAGCGGGGCTCGATCTGGTCGGCGGTGGCCGGCGGTCTCGCGGCGTTCGACGACAGCACCGTGCTGGCCAGCGCGGATCGCGCTGCTGCATGCGCATTCAGCGCCTCCGCATTCCTGGGACAGAGCGACACCGTGTTCATCGTGGCGCCGAGCGACGAGACGGTTCCGCTCGCGCCCCTTGTCGTCGGCCTCGTCGAGGAGATTCGGACCGACGCCCTGCGCGAGACCGCCGCGTCCGGGGCGCTCCCCCTGCCGCTTCTCCTCGCCCTCGACGAGATCGCGACCATCTGCCCGCTGCCGTCGCTGCCCCAGGTCGCCGCGGAGGGTGGCGGGCGCAACGTCATCCTCCTCGCGGTCCTGCAGGACCTCTCGCAGGCAGCCGGGCGCTGGGGCCGCGAGGTGGCGGATGGCATGCTGACGCTCGCCGGCGCCAAGCTCATCCTGCCCGGCCTCGCCGACGCGGAGACGCTGCACCGGATCGAGACCCTGGCGGGCAAGCATTGGGTCGAACACAGGTCGACGAGCGAGACGCACAGCGGCTTCCTCATGGGCGACTGGACGTCCGGAACCCACCGGGTGCTCGTCGAGGAACCGCGTGTCCCTGCGGGCACAATCCGCCAATTGCGCCCGGGGAGCGCACTGTCCGTGATCGGTTCGTCGGCGGTGCAGGTCGTGCGGCTCGTGAAGCCCGGCGACGCGCCGTTCGCGCACTGGCGTGCGGACCAGCCTTCCTCCGTCTAGCACGCCTCCCCAGTCCATGACATTCGCGGGCATGAGGGCGCGCCGCGGCGTGTGCGGGGCGCCGGTTCTGTGCGGGCCATTGCTGGTATGCGAGTGCGCAAGATCCGCGCCTGCGATGGGCTGTACAACGCCGAGCAGCTCATCGACCGCGCGACACAGATGCAGTGGCACGGCGCGAGTGCAGAGGCGCTCGGGCTGCAGGGATCCCCGCGGCGTCCCGAAACACTGCGCGTCTGGAACGGCCGCGGCCCCTGGATGGGCGAGATCGCTGTCGCTCGCGGTCCCGGAGGAGCGCACGTCTCCGCCTTTGACATCGTGATCCCCGCGCCCGCGGCACTGCGTGCGCTGTGGACCGCCGAGGCGCCGTCCCGCCGCGATGTCATCGAGGGCGTCCATGCGCGCGCAGTCGTGACGAGCATCCGCCACGTCGAGGCCGTCGTCCCGATCATGCGCCGCCGCGACGGCGACGCCGTGGTGCGCGAGACAGCTGCCGGACTGGTTGCGGCGCGGTTCCGGCATGCCGCCGCGGCCCTCGGCATGTGCGGCGACGCCGGCTTGGACGGTTCGCCTGCGTTTCACGACCACGTCGTGGTGGCCAACATGGCGCTGCGGAGCCACGAGTCGGGGATGTGGTGCGGCATCGACGGATGGGAACTCTCCCGCGCCGATGTGGAGCTCTCCGCCGTGTACCACGCCGAGGTGCTGGCACGGCTGCGGGATCTCGGGTACACCGCGCAGCACGCGGGCGGCCGTCTCACCGTCGCCGGCCTTGCATCGACGGTGACGGCGCGGGTGGCGACACACGAAGGTCATTCCACCGCAGCACGGAAAACCGTGGTCCCCTCACCTCGCAGCGGCCGGACCCCACGGAGCGGCGAGCGCGTCCTGTCGGCGACCGGTTCCGCACACCTGCAGATCGTCGCCGGCGAGATCGCCCGCGCCCTCGGTGGCGTCGACGGAGCGACGTCGCTGACCAGGTCGTCGGCGCTGGTGAGCGCGGGCACCCTGCGCCGCCGCGTCGCCCTGGCCTCGGTCGGTGCCGTGGACGGCGCCGAGGTCGCTCCGGTCATCGCCCGGGTGGGGCAGTCGCCCCTTCTCTCGCCGGTCGGCGCCACCGTGTGGACCACGGAGCACATGTTGCGGCAGGAGGCCGGGGTGATCGCGGCGGCCCGCGGTCTGGCGGCACGGCCGCCGGTGCCGCTGGGCGACGACCACATAGCCGCAGGGCTCGATGACACACGCGTCGCACTCTCACCGGCCCAGCGCCGGGCGGCGGAGCACCTGGCGACTGCTCGCTTCGGGCTGCTCATGGCGCCGGCGGGAACGGGAAAGACCGAGGTGCTTCGCACCGTCGCGGCCATCCGCCACCACGCTGGCCACCGCGTGTTCGCCGTGGCCACCGCTGGCGAGACGGCGCAGCGGCTCGGGCATGACCTGGACGCGGAGCGCGCATTCACGCTCGAACAGTTCGTCCAGCGAGCCCGCGTCTCCCTCGACCTCGCACCATCCGATGTGGTCATCGTCGACGAGGCCGGCCTTCTGGAGACGCGGCGGTGGTGGGCGCTTCTCGGCGCGGCGGTGCCCGCCTCGGTCATCGCCGCCGGTGACGGGCGGCAGCTCAGCCCCATCGAGGCGGGTGGCATGTGGGACGTTCTGGTCGCGGAGATCGGGGCCGTAACTCTCACCGACAACTTCCGTGCACGAGAGCAGTGGGCCCGCGACGCATGGGACGCCATCCGCCAGGGGCGCGGACTGGTGGCGATCCGCGAGTACGACCGTCACGGGCTCGTCCTCATCGAGGACGTTCGCGCGGAGGCGCTGCGTGTCGCGGTCGACCGGTGGGACGCGGACCGGCGCATGCACGGTGACGCCCCCACGCTCCGGCAGGCACTGCTCCTCACCGACCGCAGCAACGCCGCGGTCGACGAGCTCAACCGGCTGGCGCAGAACCGGCGGCTGCTGACCGGTGACCTCTCCGCCAGCGGCCTGGTCGTCGAGACGACGCAGCGTGGGCACCATCGCCGAGAGACGTTGTACTGCGGAGACCGCGTTGTGCTCACCCGTCCCGTGCCTCGCCCCGGCGGGCGTCTGGAGAACGGAACGGAGGCGACCGTTGTCACCAAGGACGCGGAGGCTCCCACGCTTGAGCTCCGCATCGGCGACCGCGCGGAGCGTCTCGGCGGGAACGACGTCACCGCGGTCCGGCTGGGCTACGCGCGACACGTGTACGCGGCGCAGAGCCGGACGGTCGATCGCGTGTACACGGTCCTTGGCGGATGGCAGACGCGACGCGAGACGAGCTACGTGGCCGTGTCCAGCGCGAGGGACAGAGCCATCGTCGTGACCGACTACGCCTCACTCGGGGTCACTCCGGGAGACAGGGAGGCAGCCGTCCGCGAGTTGGGGCGCCGAATGAGCATCAGTGGCGCGAAGCAGGCAGCCGTGGCCCGCAGTTCGGCACACGACGTCGTGCCGCTGCACCCGGGCAGAGGCCGTCCACCCCTCTACGAGCTGTATCCGGATCAGCAGAGCATCGAGACCGGGCGCAGCAACGGCGAGCGTCTGCGCGCCGCGACCGCACGAGAGGCCGCGCGTGTGACAGCCGTGCACGACGCGGAGCGGGGCGTCGAGAGGTGTGGGGGATGAGGTCGCCGATGCTGCGGGTATTCACGAGGACATCTGGGGCTGCGACAGGACAACGGGGGTGTCGCGCGACCCTGGGCCTCCACTCTCCAGGCGGCGGGCAGGAGCGCGTCAATCGCGATAGACTGTCGGCACAGGTACCCCAGGCGGGCAAGATGGCGGTTGAGGACCACGCGCTCTTCCAGGCGCTCGCGGCGCATGATGCGCAGACCGCGCGGCACTCGCGCCGCGTGGCCCGACTCGCTGTATCCATCGGAAGGCAGCTCGGTGTCGCCGCTGCCGAGTTGGACCGTCTCCGTCACGCCGCCCTCCTGCACGACCTTGGCAAGGTTCGGATCCCCGCACGCCTCCTCCAGAAATCCGGCCGCCTGACGCTGTTCGATTGGGACGTCCTCCGCCGGCACCCTCTGGACGGCCTGCGCCTCGCCCAGGCACTGGCGCCAGCGTTGGGGCCGTGGATCTTCGCCATCAGCCAGCACCACGAGCGATGGGATGGGCACGGGTACCCTGGCCGGCTGGGTGGCGCCGCGATCTCCTTGGGCGCGCGCATCGTGGCCGTCGCCGACTCATACGAGGCCATCACCGCGAGGCGTCCGTATTCCGGCGGCACCCCAGCGAGCCACGCACGCAGCGAGGTTCAGTGCAATGCGGGGACGCAGTTCGATCCCGCCATTGTCGAGGTGTTTCTGGACATGCCGCGAGCCGTCATCGAGGAGGGAGCGGGCGACGAGGACTGATGGGGAACGGAGGGGAGTTGGCCGCCGCCGGAGCGGCCGCCCGAGCAACCTGTATCCGGAGGAGGCAGGGACGACGGAGGCCTCGAAGAGCTATGCCCAATCGGTGAAGAAGCGCCGCCTACGGGGTTCGGTATCGGTGAGATCGCCTGAAGCGGCGCGTGCGATGGCGAAGCGAATCGCGCGGCCGAGTGCGGCTGCGTTCACGTCGTCCGTCGTGAGGTAGTCCTGCGCTCCGCGGCGAAGCGCCTCCATCCGGAGCTCCTCGTCGCAGGTCCCGGTCAACACCACGATGGGCACCTTCCCGTTGCAGCCGCGGATGCGGCTCAGCGCGTGAGCAAGTCGCGCGCGAGAAAGGCATCGGTTCCGTCGTCCTCGACCACAAGGATGACTGGACCTGCCTCTGGCCAGGGGACAGCGTGGCGCACTTCGTTCCCTCCTCCGGAGGGGTCGCCTGCACTGCGCGCTCCGCGGCGTTCTGACAAACACGTGGCAATCCCTTCGGCAATTCCACCGCGTCTGGCTCTCACCGTCCGCCTAGTGTTGGAACCCTAGGAGGACGGCATATGGATGACGTGACCGCCGGAACGAACGTCGAGGCCTGGCACCCCGTCATGGCCGTGGCGCCCAGCGTTCCCCGCGACCGCGACGAGGCGTCCCTCCGGCGCGCCCGCGACGAGGCGCTGCGCCGGGTTCGCCGCATCAAGCGGACCGCCGCGGCGACGGGAGCGGCGACCATGGCCGCGGTGGCTCTCAATGCCGGTCTCGCGCCGATGATCGCGAACGCCGTCGGCAGCATCCACCTCCCCAGCACGCGGTCCTCGGACGACAGCACGCACATCAGCAGGGTCCAGATCGCCACGCGAACCCCGGGGCCGACGCCTCCTCCGCCGGCGCCTCGCGCCGTCGTCTCCGCGCCGAGCCAGGTACGCCACCTGCCGCCGCCTCCGAGGGTCGGGTACACCACCCTACCGCCTGCAGCGCAGCCCCAGCAGCAGCTGCTGCAGCAGCAGCCCGACCCACCCCCGCAGACATCCCCCTCCTGACGTGGCCACGCGATCCCATCCGGGGCCGCGGACGTCGATGCCCGCCGCCGGGGTGACCTTCCCCGCCTTCGGTACCACCGTGGGCGTGTGGGTCACCGAGCCGGAGTGCCTCCCCGTCGCCGAGTCGCTGCTCCGCGATTGGGTGGACGTCGTCGACCGCTCCTGCAGCCGCTTCCGACCGGACAGCGACCTGAGCCGGGCCAATGCCGCCGCCGGAACGCCGGTCGCCGTGGACGCCACGCTCCTCGACGCCGTCGACGTGGCGCTGCTCATGCGCGAGGTCACCGGCGGCTGGTACGACCCGATGCTGGGAACAGCCGTGATCGCCGCCGGCTACGATCGGCCGTTCGACGAGATCCGGCGCACCGCACCGGGCCGCCGGCAGCGGGCCGCCCGCCCGCTCCCCGGCGCCCAGGTGGTGGTCGACCGCGAGGCCGGCACCCTGACGGTGCCCGAGGGGGTGCAGCTCGACCTGGGCGGCACCGCCAAGGGGTGGGCGGTCGACGTCGCCCTCACGCTGGTGCGCCACCACCTCAGCGCGGAGGGCGCCGACGCCGGCGTCTGCGTCAGTGCCGGGGGCGACCTCAGCGTCGCGGGGCCATCTCCCGGCGGCGACGGCTGGACGGTTCACATCGCCGAGGGGATGGACGTCCCGGCGGGTGACGGCGACCCCCTGCTGCGCCTCGACAGCGGCGCCGTGGCCACCAGCGGCGCCCTGCGCCGCCGCTGGCGGATCGGCGACGTCGAGCTCCATCACCTCATCGATCCCCGCACCGGCGAGCCCGGCGCGTCGATGTGGCACATGGCGACGGTGCTGGCTCCGACGTGCGCCGAGGCGGACGCGGCCGCCACCGCGGCCTGGCTGATGGGCTCGGCGGCGCCGGCGTGGCTCGAGCGGCTCGGCTATGCCGGCCGCCTGGTTGGGCGCGACGGCGAGGCCGTCGTCGTGGGAGACCTCCCGTGGTGCCCAGCGGATCGGCGATGAGCGTCCTTGCCGCAACCACGGCGCCGAACCCGATGTGGTACTTCGCCCGCGGCTCCGGCTTCGCCGCCCTGATCCTGCTCGCAGCGGCGGTCTGCTGCGGGCTCCTGGCGGCGACGCGTTGGGAGTCGTCGCGGTTCCCGGTGTTCCTCATCGACGAGCTGCACCGCCACCTGGCAATCGTCTACGTCGTCTTCCTCGGGCTGCACATCGTCACCATCCTTCTCGATCCCTTCACCAGGTTCGGCCTCGCCGACGTGCTGGTGCCCTTCCACTCCGACTACCGGCAACTCTGGATGGGGCTGGGCGTGGTGGCCGCGGAGGTCGGTGCGGCCCTGGCGCTGAGCGTGAAGATCCGTCCGCGGCTGGGCTATCGCACCTGGCGCCTGCTCCACTACGGGACGTACGCCCTCTTTCCCGTCGCCGCCCTGCACGGTCTCGGCACGGGCAGCGACTCGAAGAGTCGTCTCGGGCTGGCCATCTACCTCGTCTGCGTGGTCGCGGTGGCGGGGTGCGTGGCGATGCGGCTGATCCGGCTCGAAGGACGCTGGCGCCTGGCCGGAGCGCCCGGTCTCGCCCTGGTCGGAGTCGCACTGTGGGCGTCCCTGGCCTGGACCCTGCACGGTCCACTCGCCGCCGGCTGGACGCGCGAATCGGGGACACCACAGCGCTTCCTGGTCAGCCAGGGTGCACCGCCCGCGCCCACCCCGCCGCTGCCCTCGGCGACACCCCGCCGATGAGCGCGCTGCCGTCGCTGGGAAGCCTGCACGACGATCCCGTCGTGCCAGATGGCCGCGCCGCCGGCGAGGCGCCGGCCGTGACCGTGGCCCGGCTGCTCGCCGGCCCACCCCTCGGCGATGGCCCCGAATCCCTGGTGGCGCACCGCGCCCGTGTCGGCCCTCTCCCCGACCTCGGCGGTGCCGATTTCATCGAGGCGCTCAGCGACAGCGGCCTCAGCGGCCGCGGGGGCGCGGCCTTCCCGACCGGCACGAAGTGGCGTGCCGTCGCCGGCCGGTCGCACGGCAACGCGGTGGTCGTCGCCAACGGCGCGGAGGGCGAGCCGGCAAGTCGCAAGGACCGCCTGCTCATGGCCACCCGGCCCCATCTCGTCCTCGACGGCGCCGTCCTGGCCGCCCGCGCCACCCGGGCGCGCGAGGTGATCCTGTTCGTCAACCGGACCTTCAGCGACGGCATCGCCGCGCTGCGGACCGCCTGCGCCGAGCGCGGCGGGTCGGACGGCGTCGCCATCCGCCTGGTGGAGGCGCCCAACCTCTACGTCGCCGGCGAGGAGACGGCGGCCATCCGGATCATCGAGGGGGGACGGCCGCTGCCCCAGCCGGTGCCGCCACGTCCGTTCGAGAGCGGCGTGGACGGTCGCCCCACGCTGGTGCAGAACGTCGAGACCCTGGCCCACGCGGCGCTCATCGCGCGGCACGGCGCCGCCTGGTTCCGCGAGGTCGGCACCGCCCAGAACCCCGGCTCCGTCCTGCTCTCGGTGACCGGCGTCGACGGGCAGGTCCACGTGGTCGAGGCGGCTCCGGGCACCGCCATCGGAGCCATCACCGGCCAGCTCGGCCTGGACCTCGCCTCACTCCGCGCCGTCCTGCTCGGCGGCGGCTTCGGAGGCTATGTCCCCGGGCCGATCGCGGCGGCCGCGCCGCTGAGCGACAGCGCCCTTGCCGCCCTGGGCGCCTCGCTGGGCAGCGGGATCGTCCAGGTCGTCCGCCCCGACGCCTGCGGACTCGCGGAGGGGACGCGGCTGGTGCGCTACCTCGCCGGGCAGTCGGCCGGCCAGTGCGGGCCCTGCGTCCGTGGCCTGTCGTCGATGGCGGCCACCCTGGAGCAGCTGGTGCAGGGCCGCCAGCGCTGGCGCGGGGAGGTCGAGAAGCTGCGCCGCTGGGCGGGACAGGTGGAGGGGCGCGGCGCCTGCCACCACCCTGACGGCGCCATCCGCGTCGTGCTCAGCATCGTCGCCACCTTCGGGGACGAGATCGAACGCCATGCTCGGAGCGGACCATGCGCCATCTGAAGGTCGACCCCACGCGCTGCAACGGGTACGGGCTCTGTGCCGGGCTGGTGCCGGAGCGCATCGTCCGCGACGACTGGGGCTACCCCATCGTCGACGCGCGGCCGATCCCGGCGCACCTCGTCCCCTTCGCCAAGCGTGCCGTGCGCGAATGTCCACTGGCGGCGCTCAGCCTCGTCGACGCGCCCGAGCAGGGGCGCGGCACGAGGGGCTACCTCTCGCGCGGCTGGTAGGGCATCGCGGCGGCCTGGAGGCTAGGCGCCCTGGACGACGGTCGGAAACGTCCCCGTCCCACCCAGCTCGACCCGATTCCCCTGGACCGCACGGATGCCCGGCATCGCGGGTGGCTCCGCACGCGAGAGCCGGGTCAGGTAGGGGTCGCTCAACAGTGGACACCCCACGTGGACCCGCCGTTCGAGGAGCACTCGGGCCCGGGTCCGCTCAACGCGCCGGCCCAGAGGTTGTCGTTGGGCGCCGCCTCCAGGGGCTGCAGGGTGTGGAATGACGAGGTGTCGTAGCTGGTGACCGTGTACGAGCCGCCCGAGAAGTCGACGTCGGACACCCACGAGACGAACCCGTTCGAGAAGCCGGCCGTTGAGACGGCCACGCGCGGCCCCGAGTTCCCGTCGCTCATGAATGTCAACGCCGCGATCGCGGTGCCGCTTGGCTCGCCGCTGATGGAGACGGTGCTGAAGCTCGAGCCGCCGTCCTGGGTGATCGCGAACGTCGGCGACGTCGCGCCTGTCGACCCCCAGACCGCGAACGTGTGGTCAGTGCCGTAGTCAGGTGACACGGCAAGCCCGGTGCCCCCCTGGGTGACGGTGGCGACATGGGTGCACGAGGTGAGTGTGCACTTCACCACCTCGGACGGAGTCGGAGACGGAGAAGCGACTGTGACGACGGAGCCACTGGTGACGCCACCGACCAACGATTCGGCGTACTCCTGGGGCGTGTACGCCATGACGAAGAAGGTGTTGGCGTCTGCCCAGACCGGCGAGCCGAACGCCACGAAACCGGGGGGCATCGTGGGGCCGAGTGTGATATCGCCGGTGGCTTCGTCATACGTCTCGAAGCCGGTGCCCTGCGACCGGCTGAGCACGATGTGGTCGTGGCCGGCGGGCTGGCCGGGTTGCGCCGACATCACGCCGCTCATGGTCGGGTCGTCGCCGGCGCCGATCGACTGCCACGTCGCGGCGTGCCACGTCGAGCCGCCGTCGCTGCTCCGGTACACGTCACCGGTGTCGGTGGTGGGGTCGAAGGCGTCCACGAAGACGTTGGGGTCGGAGGGGTAGGCCGAGGGCAGGACCACGTCGGTCATGTCTTGGCCGCTGGGACCCGGCACCCACGACCACGTCGTGCCCCCATCGGTGCTCTCGTAGAGGTTGTGGCACGGGGGAGCGGGCTGGACATCGTTGCCGTCACAGGGCGTGGTCGACACGTTGTCCAGGGTCAGCGCCCAGATGGTGGTGTCGGTCGCGTAGTTCGGGGAGAAGACGTACTTCGCCATGACCTGGCCGGTGATGGGGGGACCCGAGGCGAGTGAACCGGTGACCGGCATCAGCCCGCACACCGCGCCGGCTGCCGCCGCCGCTAGAGCGAGGCCGCGGCGGTTGGGGCAAGGCCGGCGACTCGCCGTGCTGGGAGCGTGACCGGTGGGTGCTTGGACCTGGCGTTTCATCCCATCCTCCTCGGGGCGCAGAACCGGCGCCCATCGACTCCGCCAGACGCCATCCTGCCTCGCGACAGGCCGGCACGGCCCCGAGCAGGCGTCGGCCCATTGCCCTGTTTCCGCCGCTCGACCGACCCTCGCCGCCCGCGTCCCCAACCCAGCGCTTCGGCCATCCTGACGAATACGCCGCCCTGGCCCTGCACGTCGTCGAGAACGCCCACCTCAACGGCGAGTGGTTCGCCTCGACGGCGCGCTGCGCAGGGCTCCCCGGTAGCCGGTACGCTGCCCACCACGATGCCCGAGACCACAGACCAGCGCCCCGTTCTCCTCTTCGGCGAGACCTACCACCACCCCAACGTCTTCTACCGTTCCGGCTTCCTCGCCCCCGACCCCGTGGTCCTCGTCGACCGCGGCGGCGACGACACCACCCTCTGGACCAGCACCCTCGAGTTCGGTCGCGCCCAGAAGGAGGCGCGCGTCGGGCAGGTCCGCTGCAGCGAGGAGCTCGGGCTCTCCGAGATGCTCACAGCGGCGGGCAGCGAGCAGGACGCCTGGTCGCTGCTGCTCCAGGCCGTCTGCCACGAGCACGGCATGAGCACCGCCGATGTCGACAACGACTTCCCCGCCTTCTACGCCGACAAGCTCCGCGCCGCGGACATCGACATCACCCCGCGCACCGACCTGTACCGCCGTGACCGCCGCATCAAGACGGAGCAGGAGCTCCGCTGGATCGAGGAGACGGAGAACGCAGGCATGGACGCGCTGCAGCGCGCCATCGACGTCATCGCCGCAGCCGACATTTGCGATGGGTTGCTCTGGCGCGACGGCAGGCCGCTCAGCGGCGATGACCTCGTCCTCACCGTCGAGTCCCGCCTGCTGGAGCTGGGCTGCACCACCAGCGATTCCATCTGCGCCGGTGGCCCCGACTCCGCCGATCCGCACCGCCGCACCAGCGACGTGCTCCGCGCAGGTCTGCCCATCGTCCTCGACATCTTCCCGTTCCACAAGACGACGCGCTACTGGGGCGACATGACCCGCACCGTCGTCCGCGGCACGCCGCCGCCCGAGGTGGAGCGCATGTGGGAGGCGGTGTGCGAGGCGCAGCAGCTCGGCGTCGACATGATCAGGCCCGGCGTCAACGGCCGCGACGTGCACTACGCGATCTGCGACGTCTTCAAGCGCCACGGCTACGGCTCCTTGGCCAAGCCTTACCGCGACATCCAGTCCGACGCGCGCTTCATCCACGGCACCGGCCACGGCCTCGGCCTGGAGATCCACGAGTTCCCCCGCGTCGCCGACGTCGATGTGACGCTGGAAGTCGGTGACGTCGTCACCGTCGAGCCGGGGCTCTACGACCCGCGGCTGGGCGGCATCCGCATCGAGGATCTCGTCGTCGTCACCGAGGTCGGTTGTCGCAACCTGACCTCGCTGCCCAAGCTCTTCCGGCTCGAGTAACTGGCGCGTCAGGCGCGACGGTCAAGCGGCCCACCCCCCATCCTGCGGAAGCAACAGGCGCAGGCAGCGAGAGCCGTGGACGTTTCACAGTCCCCCTGGAGGTGAAGTCCGGCCGGAGCCCGAGGCGTAGGGCGGCTGATCCGTCCCGGCGAGCTCGCGGAGGCGGCGTGCCGCCCGCCCGGCGGCAGCCATCGCCATGACGACAGGGGCGGCATAGGCGACGAACGCCGCCACGGCCAACTGGTCGACCGCGGCGTCGATACCTGTGAACATCGCATCCCAGCTCCCCGGGGCGCCGCTGGCGGTCATCCGCCAGCCGCCAGAGGTCACCGTCACCAGGACCACCATCGTTGCTGCCGCCACTGCGCCGGCCAGCAGCCCGGCGGTGGCCCGCGCGCGTTGCCGTGCTTGGCCGAGCCGGTCGGCGTGGACGGCATCGAGCGCCGATCCGGCCGCGACCGCAGCGACCGCTGAACCCAGCGCCGCCGCCGCGAGGAGGCCGATCACGACCGATGCACCCACCCCGCCGCAGTTCGCGGCGGCCGCACACGAGGCTGCTTCCGCCGGCGACCGACCGGTGTAGACACGGAGGAGCGCGTAGCAGAGCAGCGCCGGTATCGCCGCCGATGCGGCGGCAACGAAACGGGCCGTCTTCAGAGCGCGCTTCGCCCGCACCCGGTGCTCTCCAGCGACGCCACTCATCCCGTGCAGCATCGCATCTTCAGGAAGTGATGCGCCCGCCCTGGATTGCAACCATGCAGACGGGCGCGCGCGCATCCCACCACGTGGAACGCAGGTCGGAACACAGCTGCGCCGTCACTCCCGAGGCCGCCACCCTGCACCAAGAATGGCAAAGTCGTGGCGCAAGCGAGACCCCGCCGGCCTGGCCGACGACCGAAGATCATTCTTCGGGAACGCGCGGTGAGCCTCCGACCTGTTGCCCCACTCCCAATGGCATTGCGCAGGCTTGGAGTCGCCGGCCGTGGTCTCGGGCTGCTCGACGTGACAGCGGATCTTCGCCCTCCTTCAGAACCGTGGTCGTCACCGGATCATGCCGGGCTCCCGCGCGTCCCTCCTCTGTTTGCCATGGCGCTTCACCGGCCCGTCGCGCATCCGGGAGTGGCCGTCCAGCGGCGGAGATCCGGCAATCGCCGGGCACCTTCGCGCAGCGTGGCTCAGGCCGACGTGCCAGCCTGACCTCAGGCCAATGAGCAACCACGGCCTTCCCGACCCAAGCGACGATGAGCCCAGGGTCGATCGCCTTGCCTCCGCGATCCTCGGTCCCGGTGAGGTGGCCCTCTTCGAGAACGTCTACGCGGCACATGCGGCGGAAGCGCGCGCACTGGCGCTGGCCTTTCTCGGCGACCGGGACCTGGCCGAGGACGCGGTCCACGGCGCCTATCTCGAGATCCTCCGGCTGCTGCTGGCCGATCCACCCTGGACCGATCCGGCAGAGGCGCGGGCCGCAGTGCTCCGCCACACGCGGTGGGCGGCCCTGAAGGCGATTCGGACGCGACATCGCCGGGCGGCCAGGGAGCTGGGCGCCGCCGCCGATGACAGTCCTGCGGACTGGGCACGATCCGAGGCCCGCGCGCTCTGTGAGCAGATCGTTGGGCAGCTGCGCCCCTCGTATCGTGTGGCCATCCAGTATCGCTATGTCGAGGGCTGCTCCAGCGCCGAGGCGGCGCAGCGGCTGAACATCTCGGTGAACGCCTTCGAGGTCCGTCTGCACCGAGCGCTGAGGGCCGCCCGGCGTGCGGCTCGCAACGTCGACATCGTCCCCGGTCTCGTATCCGCTGGTGTGGGCTTGGCTCGCAAGGTGCGCAGAGGTCTGCGCATCACCGTCCGCCAACTGGGGCCCCTTGCACGGACTGCCGTCGTGGGCGCCGGCGCGTGTGCAGTCGTCGTCCACGTGGTGCCGCTGCTCGCCGGTGGTGCGATCCAGCCCGAACCCGTCGCGTCGAGGGTTTCGACGACCACCGTGGTGACGCCGGCGTTCTCCGTCGCAGCGGACACGCCGCTGATCGACGAAGCGCGCATGGTCGACGCAACCGTCGCGAGGACGCAGGACGGAGCCGTCCGCGTTGTCGCCCTGGGCGAGGGGAAGCTCTGCCAGTGCCCGGAGCTGTTCGAGAGTGCCGACGGCGGCGGCAGTTGGCGGGCCGCGCCGGTTCGTGTCCACATCGGGCCGCGGGCCCAAATCCATCTGCCGCTCGACGACACGGCCGATGCCCGCCTCTTCCTCAGCGACGGGGACGGCCGCACCCTCGTGAGCCAGGGATTTGGACAGGGCTTCCTTCCGTTGACCGGGTCCGCTCCCGCGTTCACCGCCGTCCATCCCGTGCCATGCGCTGTCGGGGCCCGCCCGATCCGGTGCGGGGGTCAGCGGGTCGGGTCGCTGCCGGGAGACAGCGTCGACGCCGGGGGCCGTGTCCTGGCGCTCTTGCCCGGCAGGTGGCTGTACCTGCGACCCTTCGGCGGGGTTCTTTGCTCAGCGGATGCGGGCGGGCACTGGCAGGTCCGCTGCCCGCTGCCGGGGACCCGCGACGGATCCTGAGGGGCTCAGGCGACGACCGCGGTGTAAGAAACCCCTGCGCAGCGGGTCTTTACCTGCGCATGGATTCCACGAACGGGCCAAGGACGGCCATCGCACCGATCGCTCGGCCGTCCCCGGTCCGGCGCGCTCGCGTCCTGCTGGTGCTGGCCGGCTTCGCGGCGATCTCGCTGCTGTCGCCTCTCGCTCCGGCTGCCGCCACCGGCCTGCCGACACCGCCGTCGACGCCGACGCCACCGCCGCTGCCCTCGGCGCCGGTCGCGCCACCGGTGCCGGTGCCGCTCCCGGGCCTGGTGCAGGCGCCGCCGGTCCAGCAGCCACAGCCAGGTCTCGCGCCGACCAGTTGCCAGCTCCAGCCGGCCACCAGCAGCCCGTGGAGCCTGCTCGCCTCGTCGGCGAGCCTCTACCAGGCGACCGCGGACCCGTACACCGGGTGCCTCTACCGGGCGACCGACGGACAGACGTTGCAGCGCAGCAGCGACGACGGGACGACGTGGCAGACCATCTTCCACGACGACGCGCGTGGCACGTATTCGCCGACGGGGAGCGACGCGACGTGCTCAACCGGCAGCTGCGTCGCGAGCACGTCGCCATTCACGATGAGCGGTGTCGTCGTGCCGCGGGCCGACGGCATCGAGGTCAGCGAGCAGGCCAACGGAGATGGACTCGTCCGCAGTCAGGACCAGGGGAGGACGTGGACTCTGTCCAACAACGGACTCGCCGGGCAGTCCGTGGAGCGGATCATTCCCTCGACCGACGCCCGCATCAGCTATGCGATTGCGGGCGGGACAGGAACCATTCCGCTGAGCTCCGGAATCGCGACGGCGCCCGGGTCTCCCTCAAGCTCCGTTCCCCAACTCTACCGGAGCGAAGATGGCGAGAAGTCGTGGTCTGCGGCGACCCTGCCGGGGCGGGCCGACCAGGAGGCAGCCGCCGGGGCCCCGTCCCGTGGTCAGGTCGGGAGTGCGATCGAGGACGGGATCCAGGTCGATCCGACGGACCCGTCGCGCCTGTTCGGCGCCTTCTGGTATTCATACGGGCAGGTCACTGCTCAGAACAACGAATGTGGCGTCGACGTGTTCACCAGCCGCGACGCGGGGGCGAGTTGGGAGCAGCTCAGTACCATCGGGACCGACTGTCCCGTTCAGCACGTCCAGCTCGTGGTGATCCGCTCGCAACGCCATCAGCTCCGGCTTGCCCTCGCGGGGCGCTTCCCTGCGCTCGCCACTGCGGTGGTCGTCTCCGACGACGGCGGGAAGACCTGGCAGCCGAGCGCTGTCCCACTCTCACCCGTCTGCCCGTCAGCGGCGACGGTGCAGGATGCCCACGACGGCGACCACCTGCTGTTCATGGATCCCTGCAATGTGTCGTGGATCAGTCAGGACGGCTTCGACCACGCAGGATCGGTGCCGGCTCCCCCGATCGGCGCGCCGAAGTCGTACACCGCCGCTCTTCCATCACAATCCGGCGGCTTCTATTCCGGAGCTTTTGGCTCGCCCTCTCTGTCGTCGGCACTCGCCACGCAGCAGGATGGGTCGTTCCTGGTGAATCTGGTTGTTGACTGCTCGAACGGTGTGGCGCCTCCAGGATCTTCTACCGTCTGCGCGGCGAATGGGACCTACAGCGGAAACGTCTGGACGTTGTGGCGGTACGCGCCACCACAGTCCGTGAGTTCGGTGACCATGGGCATGGGAGGCGCGATGACGCCCCCGCCTGGGACCCCTGCTTCGGGGCTCGTCCCAAGCCGGGCGCTGGCTCAGCAGGCCGCGCCATGCACCATCCCGGCGCCCGCAAACACGACGACGGCCGTGGCGGACCACCAGGTCAACCAGGTGGCGAGTGGTTCGCTGACCTTCGACGGATACGAGCTCCTCTACACACACCTCACCGACACTGGCGGGTCGACGCCGCCGCACTACGCGGGCCTGATCCACGCGATGGCCCCAGGCAGTTGCGGCACGCTCTCGGACATCCGTGTCGAATTCGACGCCAATGACGTCAGCGCATGGGCTGCGATGAACGGCATCCCCCCGCCGAGCAGCGTGATCATCGACACGCTGAGCTACGACGCTCGATGCAACTGCATCTGGGCAACGCTGGCTGATCCGAACGACTTCACCGCGCAAGATGAGGGGCTGTTTGAGATTCGGGTCGCGAACGGCGCTACCAGCCCCCGCGACGCCAAGGCGCAGCTGATGCTCCCGGGATCCGGCTGCCAGTCAGCCCTCGCCTACGACCAGTTTCGAGATGCGGTGTGGACCTGTCCGCCGGGCCAGCCGACACTGCCGTCAGAGATATCGGCGGCGGATGGCAGCCAGATTCCCACCTGCATGACCCTGGTTGGCGCTACGAACAACAACAGTTCAGCTGGTGTGCCAGGAAACGGAATGTCAACGTGGACGGTGGGAGGACGCCACCACCTGTATGTCGCCTCGGAGGATGACTCCACCGTCTGGGACTACGACCCCGACACCTGTGCGCTGCAGCAGACCTACACGCACCAACTCTTCGCCGAACCCGCAGGCGAGAACGAACAGATGGCCTGCGACCCGCTGACGTTCGGCCCCGATGGGATCGCCGGCCTCGGCCCGCCGTCGACCGTCTTGTGGTTGAGAGATGCACAGGGCTCGTTTGCCGACTCCTTCGCCGTCCCCGACGCGGCCTGCCCGCTGTCCACCGCCACGACGTACAGCAGCCCGACACCCGTGGTCGCACAACGAAGCGCAGCCGTCCTCTGCGCGACCCTCCAGCAGCTGTACCCGGGGGGAACCATCAACCTGCCGGGGATGCCCATCAGCTTCTCCCTCGTGGGACCGACGTCGATCACCGTGCCCGTCCGGGCGACGACGCTGGGAAATCGGTCCACGCCGCAACCGAGCTGTGTCACCTGGCCAGCCGATGTGCCCGCCGGTCAGTACACCGTGGCGGCCAACTTCGACCCCACCGCGGCGCATCGCGAGGCGCAGTACCGCGGGAGCGACGGCACCGGGACGCTTGTCGTGCTCGGCCGGACCCAGGCGCAGGTCGGCAGCCCTCGCGGATTCGTCCCGCCAGTCGTCCAACCAGCGCCGCCCGCCAATGGCCCCCCCGCCAGCGACCTGTCCAGCGCGTCGTCAGGTCAGTCCGAAGCCGTGACCCAGGCTCAGGTCCAGGCCCAGGCTCAAGCGCAGTCTCAGGCGCAGAGCCAGGCAGGCACGCAGTCGGTCGCCCAAGCGCAACCGGGAATCATGGTCCAGCGCGAGCGGCAGGCGCAGGTGGCGACCGCGCAAGAGCAGCTTGCACAACCCGGCAAGCAATCGCAGTCGCTGCTGGCGGCGCGCCGGACCCCGGTGCCCGTCGTCGCCGCCGGGCTCATGATGGGCTTCGGCTTGCTCGCCCGACGGCCCAGACGGGCGATGGCACGGTCAGCCGTCCGCGGCGCGAGCGACCGCCCCGAACGCTGACGCGCGAGCCGGCGCAACGCGCCGCCCACGGTCGTCCAAGCGGACCGGCAGCGGGTGACACGGGCCGCCGAGCGGCAGATGGCAATCCTGCGGCGCTGGTCGCATGGTGGGCGCAGGCCAGCAGGGGCTATCTGGATGACGTGGAGGATCGCGACGCACCACGCCGGCCACCGCACGGCGCCGACGAGCTGGCCTCTGCCGTGCTCGGGCCCGTCGAGGTCGCCCTCTTCGAGAACCTGTACGTCGCCCACCATCGCGAGGCACGGGGCTTGGCGGTTCGGCTGCTCAGCGACCCGGAGCGGGCCGCCGACGCCGTCCACACCGCGTACCTGGAGATCCTGCGCTACCTGCTGTCGGGCCGCCGCTGGTACGACCCGGGCGACGCCCGGGCCGTGGTGCTGCGCAACACCCGCTGGGCGGCGCTGAACATCATCCGCGATGCCAAGCGGCGCGCCGAGCTCACCGGCACTCCGCAGGTGGAGCAGGCCGCCGGCGACGACTGGGCGCGGCTCGAAGCCCGTTCGCTGTGCGAGCAGATCGTCGGCACCCTGCGGCGGCAGGAGCAGGAGGCCATCCGTCTGCACTTCGTCGAGGCGCTGTCGTACGCGGACGCCGCTGCGCGCTTGGGCATTTCGGTCCGCGCCTTCGAGGGGCAGCTCTACCGCGCATTGCGGTCGGCGCGCCGCGCTGCGCGGGGGATGGGCGTGGGACCGAGCGTTCTCGCGTTGCTGCCCGGCGCGGTGCGGACGTTCGCGCGACGGCGCGTGCGCTTCCGCTCGTTGCCGCGCATGAGCGGCGTCGCCATCGTCCGCGGGGTGGCGCTGGCGGCACTGCCCCTTGCCGCGGCTGGTCTGGTCAACCTTGCGCCGCACCTCGACGGCGTTCCGGCGATGTCGGCCGTGGCAGCGCGCGGCAGCGGCGAGTCGATCTACGGGTCCGTCGTCGTCGACATGATCGCGGTGCCCAGCGGCCACCGCGAGTCGCTCATCGCCCTCGCCCACGGCGCAGGATGCCGCTGCTGGCTTCTGTTCTGGAGCGCCGACGGAGGCACGTCGTGGCAGCGCGCCCCGGGTCCGACCTCGGTGCCCGCCCAGCCGCGCCTCGACGTCGCCGCCGATGCCGTCGACCCGCGCGTCTTCATCGAGGACGGGTCGGGGCACGTTGCACTGGAGGCGGCGACCCTGGGTGCGCCGTTCGTGCCGGCAAGGCAGTCGCTTCCCGCCGTGGCCCACGTGCGGCACCTCACCGAGGGTGGTCAGCTGTCCGCGACCGTGTCGGGCGGGGAGCTGAACGTCGACGGGCGTGGGCCGCTGTGCTCGACGGATCGCGGGGCCAGCTGGCAGCGAGGTTGTCCGCCAAGGCCTTGAGGCTGGCGCACATGGCGCGGCGACGCCCGATGTGTGGGATTCGCCGCCCGCGGCGTTCTTTAAGTCGCATGACGCATCTCGCCACTGCATCCGGCAAACGGGGCCGCCGGGTGACGGCCGTCGCCTTCACGGCCTGCCTGGGCGCCCTGGCTACGATGCCGGTCGCCACGTCGGCGGGGCCGCTGCCGTCTCTTCCGCCCCTGGTGACGCCGGCGCCCGCGGCGCCGTCCCTGTCGCCCCCGGCGGTGCCGCAACCGGGCGCGGTCACGCCTCCGGACTCGCCGGTGGTCCCGCCGGGCCCGGCGTCCAATCCTGTCGCCCAGCAGCCCAGCGGTCCGGCTGCCAGCTGCTCGTTTCCGCCCTTGGGACCCGGCGAAGTTCGGGTCGTCGACGCCGAACCGAGCGATCCATCGTGGTGGTGGGGACAGGCACTGGCGGTCGATCCGGGGAATCCGTGCCAGATGTACATGACTCAGAGCGCGGCCACCGGGGCGTACCCCTACGCGGTGATGGGGGCCGTTGCCGAGGGCGGAACGGCGAACTGGCACCTGGCCTTCAAGGTTCCCTACGAGCCGGAGGACTCCGCGGGCTCCCAATTCGGTTTCGGGCTGTACACGCCGCAGCCGATCTTCGCCAAACCTGGCGTCGCGCTGCTGGCCGAGACCTCTGCCGGGCTCGGCGGGCTCGGCGAGACACAGGCGGCGTGGGGCCCGGCCGGCCCGCCGGCGATCACCCGCGTCTTCCGGTCGGACGCCTTCGGGTCGCAGTGGAGCGAGAGCGACCAGGGCCTGCTGGTCCAGAGCCTTCGCAGCGGGTATACCCGTCTCGTCAGCTCGCCGGGCGATCCACGGACGGTGTACCTGGTGTCGGTCAACGACTCCATGGGCACGCTGATCTCCGTCTCCCATGATGCTGGTGCGTCCTGGCAGGTGCCGCGTCAAGTGCCCGGCCGCCCGCCGGGCAACGGCGACCTCAACCCGGGCATCGCGGATGATGTGTGGAAGGCGGCCCCCTTTGCAGTCGACCCGCTCGACGCCGACACGCTGTACCACTTCGACCTGGGCGGCTCATCGGATTCGTTGGCGCCGATCCTGTGGGAGTCGCGCGACGCGGGGGTGTCATGGACACCGCACCCATCGTCGGCACCGTTCGGCACCGGTCTGACGACCTTCTCCCAGACCAACACGCTCAGCAACGCGGTCTTCGTCAGCCAGTTCTTCGCGACGCGTGCTGCGGGAGCGAATCCGGACCTGTACGCCCACGTGGAGTTCAACCCGAGTGCGCAAACCGGCCGCTGGTTTCGGAGCCAGGACCTGGGGGCGACATGGGTGCCGCTGCCCCTGCCCACCGACACCGTTCTCTGCCCCGCTGGCACCCCCGGTCGGCAGAACGGAAGTCTTGACCGGTGCGCCGACCCGGCGTTCTACGCCGGCGCCTTGCTGATCGCCGACAGAACCAATCCGAACCTGCTGGTTTGGGTCAATGAACTGTCGTCTGCTGACGGGTCGCTGCAGGTGCTGGCCACGACGGACGGATTCAACGGCGCCGCGCTGCTCAGCCGGCGCCTGACCGGTCCGGGATTCGCCAGGTCCGAATCACTGCAGGAGGACCAGGCCGGAGACTTCTTCCTCTCCGTCGGATTCATGGCGCCCGCGGGAATCACCGAGTCGGTGATCGCCTTCCGGCCGGGGGCCCTCTCCTCGAACGGAGGCAACCTCAGCCTCCACGTGCCGCCTCCAACCGCAACTCCCCCACCGACGTACCCAGTTCCGTGCACCAGCGGCACGAGCAGCACCGCGCCTTCGATCCCGCAGCCAGCACTCATCCCCAACGCTCCAGACTCGTGCAATCTCCCAGTACGCTCGGAGTCCGTCAGGTCGACGTGCTTGACCCCGTCGGCGGTTGGGGGCTCGGTCACCTTCGATGGCCGGTACGTGGACTTTGCCCAGGGCACTGCGGCCCCTGGTGTCATCTTCCGCTTCGCCGCGATGTCGTGCAGCAATGCGTCGGCGCTCGTCCTGCGCGCCTCCGATTTCGCATCTGGAATGCTGCCCTCGTTCTCCGCGCTGACCTACGACGCGCTGTATCGATGGCCCAGCGGAGAACAGGGGGCAATTCTGGGCGTAGCACTGCCGGGTTCCGACCCAACGCTTGCCATTACGCGGGCGCCGATCTACGCGATCAACCCGCAATCCGGGTCGGCCCACCTCTTCACCAGCGTGGACATGCACTCGGGCTATTGCGGTTTCGCGACCGGAGCGGCGGCCTGGAACTGGGAGAAGTCGGCGTCGATCGAAAAGGCTTGTCCCGTGATTTCCGACTTTTCGTTCGACATCTTTCGACATGGCATCTGGACGGTCGGCCAGCGGCCGGAGGACCCGGACCAAGAGCCATCTCCCGGATTCCTTGATCTGGCCAGCGGCGACTTCACCCCAAATCCCTGCGTGTCGAATGGAATGGACAACGCGGGCTTCACCGTGGCAGGCGACGGCGTGATGTATGTCCAGGCCGAGGACGATCAAACCCTGTACCGGCAGAACTTCGACACCTGCGCATTGGTCGACGGCTTTGGCTACGCGCATCCCAACCAGGGCGAGAATCCGTGGGAGGATGAGGAGATCGCCTGCGATCCCGTCAGTGGCACCACGCCCGTGATCTGGGAGAGGAACACCACGGCGGGCTCACTTGTCGCCTTCCCAGGCCCGAACGCCTACTGCCCTTTCCCGACGCGGCTGACGGAGGACCCGCTGTCCAAGGCTGCGGCGTCGGCCGGGTCGCCCCTGTGCTTCACTCTCGAAGCGCCGCTCGCCGGGCTCTGGCAGACCCTCCAAGGGCAGGTCGTGTCCGTCACTGAGAGCGGCAGGGAGATCGGCCGCCCCGTCACGGACGCCGCGGGCAGGGCGTGTGTCCAGAACGCAGCTGCAGGCGTGGTCGGATCGGTGCCCTTCACCGCGCGCTTCTCCGGCACACTGGCGTACCTGCCCTCGCAGGTCGACGGCGTGATCGTCGGTGCCAATCTGTCCGTCCTCAACCCGCTCGCGGGCCTCGTCCTGACGCCGCCCGGCGCGGGCACCACGGGACCCGCGTCCGCGAGCCAGCTGCAGCCGTCGACGGCGACGCAGTCGGAGGCGCAGTCGCAGGCCCAGGCGCAGGCCGAGGCGCAAGCCCAGGCGCAGACGCAGGCGCAATCCCAGGCGCAGGCGCAAGCGCAGAGCCAGCCGGGGGTTGCGGTGCAGAGAGAGCGGCGCACGCAGGTTGCCTTGCAGAAGCAGGAGAGCGGGGGGCAGGTCCAGTACGAGGCGAGCGCACTGCCGCGGTCGCGGCCGGGGCCGGTCGCGGCGATCATCGCCGGTCTCATGGTGCTCGGCTTCGGCACGCTCGTCCGGCGGCCGCAGTGGGCGGTGCGGCGCGCGGCAGCGCCCGGGTCGCGCCCTCCGCGCCGCTGACCCGAGCTGCCGCGGGTGGCGGCCACTGGCGACCCGATCACCCCGCCCACACCGCCGGCGGCCCGGGTCGGCGTGGTCGCCTGGAGGACGGCGGAGATCGGGCAATCGGTGGGCGTCCCGGTGGAGGGCCCCCCTCCGCCGCCGTGCGAGCCTGGGCCCTGTCCTCATGAGCGAGCCTGACGCTCCCGATCCCGAGGCGGAGATCCCCAGGATCAACGGCCTGGCGGCGGCCATCCTCGGCACGTCCGAGCTCACCGTGTTCGAGAACCTCTACCTCGCCTACGCGGGAGAGGCCCGGGCCATCGCCGTGGCGATCCTCGGGGACCGGGAGCTCGCCGCCGACGCGGTCCACAGCGGCTTCCTGGAGATGCTCCGCTACCTCGTCGGCGGCCGGCGCTGGCGCGACCCGGCGGACGCGCGCGCGATGGTGCTGCGCAACGTCCGCTGGGCCGCCTTGAAGGCTCACCGCGGGCGTGGTCGCATGCGCTTCGGTTTCGACGGGCCAGGCGTCGAGTCGGCCGACGACGCGACATGGGCACGGGCTGAGGCGCGCGCTCTGTGCGACGAGATCGTGAGCCAGCTCAACCCCCGATACCAGGACGCGTTGCGGCTTCGCTTCGTCGAAGGGCTCTCCAACATCGATGCGGCGCGGCATCTCGGCGTCAGCATCGAGCTCTTCGAGTCGCGGATACGCCGCGCCATCAAAGCTGCCCGGAACGCAGCGCGCTCGACCGGACTTCTCCCGCAGCTCGCCGCGTTCGCGGACGCGGTTCGCCGTGTCCCGAGGTGGCGCGGGCGGTTCCGGTGGCCAGACCCCGTTCCGGCGGTCAAATCGCTGTGCATCTTCACTGCGGGCTCTGTCGCCGCCGCCGGCATCACCAACTGGACGGCGGCGCGCCCGTTTGCGGCCGGCCCTGTCGCCGTTGCACCGAGACTGGTGGCCGCGGCGGCGCCCGCCGCAGTGCATGACGACGCCATCGACACCTCTCTCATCCTCGACGCCATCGCGCTGCCATCGGCCGTCGTCGTTGCATTGGGAGAGGGGAGGAGCTGTGGCTGCCTCGAGGTCTTCCGCAGCACCGACGGCGGCGCCACGTGGGACTCCGCTCCGGGTCCCGCGGAGAATGCCCAGAAGCCACGCCTCGCCCTGGCCGCGGGCTACCCCACCGACCAGCGCATCATCGTCGATCCGGGTGGCGGGCGACCGACAGAGGTGAGCCCGCGGTTCGGCCTGCCCTTCGCGGCGCCGCCCGGCCGCTTGGCCGTCGAGAGCCGCGCCCGCCATGCGCAGCCGTGCAGCGTTCCCGCCGCCAACCTCTACTGTCGCGGCCAGGAGATCGCCGGCCTGACGGCGGGGGAGGTCAGCGGACCCGGTGCGGTGCTGTGGGTCGCCCGCGGGCGGCTGATCTACTTCCGCCGCCTCGGGGGGATGGCCTGCTCCGCCGACGGGGGCGTGAGCTGGGGTGATCGCTGCCCACCGTCCTGAGTGACGGAATTTCGGCGCCTCGCGGTCCTTACCCTCCGATCTGCCAACAGAAGGCACCGGGGTGCCTCTGGCGTTGAAAGGACACGATGCGCACACCTTCGAAGGCTCGGAGTCTGGCGACGGCGGCGTTCGTCGGCTCCCTCGCGGCTCTGTTCGCTCTTCCCTCCGCGGCTGCGCCCAGCCTGCCTCTGCCCACGCCACCGAGTCCGACCGCCCCTCCCGCGCCCTTCCCGACGCCCTCTGCACCAGCGGTGCCGGGGCCGATCTCCAACCCGCTGGGGACTGAGCCAGGGACCGCCTCCTCGTGCGCCTTCCAACCTCTGGGTGCCAATGAGATACGCCTGGTGGACTACGAGCCGATCGGCCGGCCGTGGTGGTGGGGTGAGGCGCTCAGCGTGGACCCCTGGAACCCGTGCCACATGTACATGACCGGGGGCAATGGCAACGGCACTGGCTACCCCTACCGGATCATGCGTGGGGAGATCGGTCCGGGCGGAACCACCACGTGGAGCCTCGTCTTCGAGATGCCGGCTGAGCCCGAGGATGCCGCGACTGACACCACCCTTCAAGCATCGGGGTATCCGCCGGCGCCCGTCATCAATCAACCCAACGCGGTGTGGTTTGCCGGTGCCACACCGACGACCTCCTCCGTGGCGTCGCAGACGCGCGTGTTCGGATCCGGCGACGCCGGCTGGCACTGGTCCGAGAGTGACAACGGCCTGCTCCCGCAGAGCCTGAGGAGCGGCTTCACCCGCCTCATCGCCGCTCCTTCGGATCACCAGACGCTCTACCTCGTCTCGGCCGGAAACGGCGGGGATGTGAACGTGGCTGATGACGCCTCCGTCCTCTCGGTCTCCCATGACAGCGGACAGACGTGGCAGACGTCGGCGGTTCCCAAGCTGGCGGCGTACCACGAAGCGAAGGATGCCGTCGCACCCTTCGCCGTCGACCCGGCGGACGCCGCGTCCCTCTACTACCTCGAGGTCGACACGAGCACTGCCGCACCGGTCCTGTGGTCGACACACGACTCGGGGCGGACCTGGTCGCCGCAAGCGGCCACCGCTGGGTTCGGCAACCCTCTTTTCATCGGAAGCACCTACCGCCTAGGTCCTGGTGCCGTCGACGAGCTCTTCGCGACCCACGGGGCCGAAGGCAAGCTCACGCTGTACGCCCATGTCGAGACCGAGGCGACCACATTCCAAGGTGCTTGGTACCGGTCTCGGGATGCGGGCGCATCATGGGAGCCACTTCCCCTTCCCTTCGACGTCCAAGGCTGCCCGCCGGATGTCAACGGCTCGTACTCCCAGTGCGGTCTCTTATGGGCGCACCGCGGGTCATTCCTTGCGGCGGATCCCACCAACCCCAATGTCCTCGTCTGGGTCGCCGGAGAGGGCGTCTCGGCCGCCCAGCCGTCGCTCAGGTTCATCGAAACGACGGACGGCTTCGGCGGAGCTCCGCTCATCACCCGCTGGACTACGCAGCAGCCCGGGTTGTTTCCGACAGTCGAGTCACTGCAGACGGACGCGAGCGGTGACTTCTTCCTGGCCGCCGACGTGGCGACGCAGAGCGGCGCCGCCGACGGCATCCTCGCCTTCCGTGCGAGCGCGCTCACCGCAGCCCGCGGCGTCGCGAGCCTCAACTTGTCCGCTGCGCCCCCGCCGCCATCGCCACCGCAACAGTTCCTCCCGCCATCGACATCGACCACTGGGCAATACGTCCCCACACCCCGCCAAGCGCTGTGCCCGATCCCCAGCTCGGCGAGCGGATCCCTGACCTTCGACGGCCGCTATCTGGATTACGCGCGGGGTAACGCCGCACCGGGAGTGATCGATCGCGTCTTCGCGGCGAACTGCCTCCCAGCGCCATCGCTGGTCATGGCCCCGTCCGACTTTGCCTCCGGACAGGTGCCGGCGGTGTCGGCGCTGACCTACGACGCGGAGTACAAGTGGCCCAGCGGAGAGCAGGGCGCGATCGTTGCGGCGGGGTTGCCGGGATCGGACCCGGCAATCCCCAGCCAGGATGCGCCGATCTACGCGATCAACCCTGTGACGGCTGCGGCCCGCCTCTTCACCAGCGTCGACATGCACTCGAACCAATGCGACACGACGATGTACGCCACCTGGTGGACCCCAGAGCGTTCGGCCGCCGATGCGAGCGCATGCCCAGTGGTCTCTGGGTTCTCGTACGACATCTTCAGGAACGGTCTGTGGACCCAGGATCAACGACCTGACGATCCGAGCACGCAGGTCCCACCTCCAGGCTTCCTCGACCTGGCCACCGGACACTTCACGCCCAATCAGTGCGGCTACATTTTCGACAGTGCCGGCCTTGCCGTTGCCGGTCCGTCAGCGGTGGTGTACTGGCAGGCCGAGGACGACCAGACGCTGTACAAGCAGAACATGGACGACTGCTCGGTCTCGTCCACCTACTATCAACACTCGACCATCGGAGAGGATCCCACCGAGGACGAGCAGATCACCTGTGACGCCGTCACGTTCGCGACGCCGGTGATCTGGGAGCGCGACGGCGCATCGACCAACATCCAGGCTTACTCGGTCCCCGACCCGTACTGCCCGTTCCCGACCAGCCTCTCGTACCAGGGGCCGAGCACCGCCAAGCCCGGCGCGCCGGCTCAGCTCTGCTTCACGTTGAAGGGAGCGCTCGCCGGGCAGTGGCAGCCTCTCTATGCGCAGACGATCACGGTCAAGCTCGGCGGGAT